>Ga0222716_10002374_pt1 | contig 15275 bp, 18 predicted proteins | sample C33_13DmetaG_FD_165044 | JGI IMG/M metagenome (GOLD analysis project Ga0222716, IMG submission 165044) | Estuarine water microbial communities from San Francisco Bay, California, United States - C33_13D | ecosystem: Environmental > Aquatic > Marine > Unclassified | place: USA: California... | reverse complement strand
GGCAGGAAGGGTCGGAGAAAAAAACGAATTATTTTTTTTGTCTTGTATATCTATGCATTTGTTTGCATAAACGGTTTTGGGGTTTGCGTTTATTGTTGGTGCTAGTTCGTAAATACTTTTGCGTTTTAAATTGCCGTATCGTGCGCCGCGAGAACTATTACACGGTTTACAAGCGGCGACTAAATTGTCTAAGCCGTTTACGCCTGGCGTACCTGTAGGCCAGCGGTCTACTTCTATTAGGTGATCGGCTGTTGTTGCTTGTCGACTGTTGCACCAATGGCATAGTGGTTTGTCTTTTAGTAGGCGTTGTCTGTTTGTTTTAAATTCTGTTTTGCTTCTGGCTTCTGCGTTTAGGCTGCGTTTGTTTTGTTGGTCTGAGTTGTGTGTTCTACGTTTCTTGCCTTGTGTCATATTCTCACGCGCCTACGGCTTGTGCTAGCGCGCGCTGTCGCGCTTGCTTTCGGTTTGTTCTCGTTGGTCATTGTGTCGGGTTTGTGTTTGTTGTTTGTGTTTGTTTTCATAACTTGTTTAACTTGTGTGTAAAGCCTAATGCGCTAAGCCCCCCGTGCTTTTGCCTCGTAGCACACCCTATTTCTTTGACCGTTAGCCAGGCCCTGTATCACTACAGCGCCTTCTACCCGCGTTACCGCGTTTTACACCAACCGCGCTGCTACACGCTTAGGCCTGTTGTGAAACTTATTTATTTGTCTTTAATTTCGGATAACTTTAGCGCGTCTATTACCTTCGATATATCTTGTTTAGTTAAATCGCCCGTAGTGTGTATTTCGCGGCCTAACGTAGCGCTACAAAACGTTTTCAAATCGTCGCCTTTTAAACCTTGCCCGTTAGCTAACGCCCGCATTAAGCCAAGTTGTTTAACGCTGGGCGCTGGCTCGTGCTTTACTTCGGGGAAAGGTACTTCTATATCGTGTAACGGTTTAACTGTCGCTAATTGTGTTTGCTGACGGCTTTGGGCCGCTTCGACTTCATCACGTGACGCCAGCGCTTTATTGCCCGAAAAACCCGCAAAAGCTAAAGCACGTCCAAGCGCTGAGGTAAATCCTACTTCTGACTCGCTGTTTTTCGTATATGGGGTTCGGCCTGGGTACAGTTCGCAAGCTGACGCTATAACTGGTATCGGGTCGTCTGCGTTACGCCAGACCGTGACCGTGCAACGGATAAAACAGCTTTTATCTGGCATTTCGATAACTTCACGCGCTGTTTCTTGTATGCGTAAGTCTGGATATTTTTCAAACGCCAACCGTAAACGGGTAGCGACGTCGACGTAGTTATCTAAGCTAAAACCCATTATGCCGCCTGTTCGTTTAAGTAATCTAATAATTCTTGCGTTGCTGGCAACATATCTATAGGCCATAACTGATTTTGTGGCATAAAGAAACAAGGCCAACGGTTTTTAGTATTCCAATTACTTGTACGTTCGTTGCACCTAGTCAAAGTCGAATAGCCGCGTAGCGTTGCTTGTAGCGTCAGTTGGTTGATCGTTACAAGTATGTAGCGTCCTGGGTTATCGCCGCCAGGGTTTGTAGCCGTTTTTGCTGGGTGCGTTAATAAACAGCCCTTATCGTAGTAGGTGCTGCGTACTTGATACCCTAAAACGTCGCTTCGTTTAGGGTCGTAACCCAAATAGTGAAAGTCGAAGTTAAAATATTCGGCTATTGCCAGTTCACCTAGTACGCCTTTAAGACTTTCGGCATAGACCAGCTCTGACGGTAGATCGTATTTGTTCGGTTTGTGGTTTAACTGTTTTGACACTTCGTCCATTTGTTTAACAATTTCTACAGCTTTGTTATAGTGCGCGTCAGTCAGCGTAATTACTGGCTGGCCTTGATTGTTATAGTCAAGCATTACGAAACAACTGATTTTCTAGACGTTGTATTTCTGCGTTTTGATAGTTGTTTGTTTCTTGCAGCGCTTTAATGTCACGATCACGCGCCGCCACGCTTTCTTTAAGATCGGTAATAATGCTGCACAAATATTTAACTTCGATACGTGCCTGGTTTAGTACGTCTATTAGTTCGCCGTCGTCTAATACGTTTCGGTCGTCTATTTGCCATTGTAAAGCCCGTAAAGTGCTACGCGCTGCCAGTTCGTGCGGTTCATAAAACGACACTTTTTTATCTGTTATTTCGTTAATAACGTGCATTAACGCTTTTAGCTGTGCGTTGTCTGCGTTAAGTTGTTCGTCTAGGTTTCCCATTTTCTCGTAACCTTTCTCGTTTAGTTATAAAGTACCATAGCCCAGCCGTGTACGCGGTTAGTAGCAACGCGATAATAAAATGTTTTACAAAGACCACGCCCGCCAGCCTTCGCTGTAACGGTAGATCGCTAACGCGGCACGTAAATTAGTTTCCAGGTCAAATAATTCGGCGCAGTCTTTAAGTAGGCCGTGCGCTTGTAAGTAGCCACGTGGCCAGTATTGGCTGGGTTTGCACCAAAAGTAGTTTATTTGCATAGCGCCAGCGCTACCGCCGTTAGGGTCTTTGGCGTTAAACGCTTCGACTTGGCAGCGGCTTTCACGGTATGCGACGGCCACTACGGTCGTCAGTTCATTTAACGGAAAGCCAATATCTTTAGCCATATTGAATACTTGCCCGCATAGGGTCTTGGCAGGCTCTGTAGTCGTCGTAGACGGCACGGTAACAGGCTGGCTATAGCCTTCGTAAATTGTGTCGTAGCGTGGCTGTAAATCGTCTGGCGTAGGTGCTGGCGGTTTAGTCAGCATAAACGCAGATACAAAAGCGATAAGCGCCGATATAGCGCCTTTAGTTAATAGGGTCATTAGTTGCCTACTTTCTCGTTAGGGTTAAAACCAGCCTAACAAAGCCCCTATACGGTTTTAGGCATATCCTTAAAAACGTCGTTAAACGCTTGTTTTACAAGGTTTGCATTGTTGGCCATAGCTGGCGATATCTCGATATGAAACCAGTCGCCGCCTGACCACTTGCCTTTAATCCACGTGCCACGATCACATTTCCAACTACGGTTCAGCTGGTAGTCGATCACTAGCTCTATGCCTAGTGTGTCTGCGTTTCGTAAAAGTTTTTGCACAAACGGTAAAGCTGTTTTGCGGCCTTCAACTATGCCCTTGTCGGTCATTTTTCTGTAACTAAAATCTACGGCTAAGCCCCGTGCGTGATTACTTATCTGGCCTGGTTTTGTGCGAATATCGCGAATTACCCAGCTTCCGTTATTCCATAGCGAACCGCCAGACCGTTTAACTACTTGGCGTATAAATTCGTCTGTGCCTTGCAACGGGCCTTTAGCAACTGGCGCTAAAACCGCTGTATACGGTCTACGGGTTATCGTCTTTTTTTTCGTCATTAGGTATAAACAAACAAGCTAAATCTGGGTCGCCTATTTTTGTCGATAGCCACGCTAAAACGCTAGCAATGATCGGCACTAGCAAACTTATTAAACCTGGGTCTACGTTGTTTGTAGTTGCCCAATAAATAAACAAACCGATTAAACCGCCTTTAGTGGTTTGGTCTCCTATTTGTCGTTTTGCTTTGCTAATTTTTTTGCTTGTCATTACGGCTCGTCTATTGGCTCAATTTTTGGCGGCGGCGTAAAATCTTGCGTGTCAAAATCGTATATAAAACCAATACCTGCATAAGTTTTGCCGTCTGTATCAAAAAATGTTTCAACCCAAACACCAGGGTAACGGTCTGGGTTTGCTTCTAAAAATTCTTGTGTTACACAATGCACATTTATCACAAAATCGTTTTGGTCTAGTTGTGCGAAGTATTGTGCTGACATAATTAGACCTTAAACCTGACATAAAAAATTCCGCTACCGCCTGACCCTGAAGTTCCGCTAACGGTTGCACCGCCACCACCACCACGATTTGCTGTGCCACTTCCAGCCGTACCACTTACCGAACCATTGCCGCCAGTTGTGCCACCATTTGCAGCCGTCGAAGTGCCTGTACCGCCACCGCCACCCGCATAATCAACACTTGACGAAGTAAAACTGTCTGCTAATGCTCCGCCACCTAAACCCGCGTTTGCGATATTGCCGCCCGCCGTGCCAACGCCACCTGCGCCGCCGCCGCCGCCACCACTACGATTACCTGAACCATCTGCTGTAACGCCTGAACCGCCTGCATAACCAAAACTATAAACAGCATTACCGCTACCTGAACCGCCTACTTGTCCAGCATCGTTATAACGACCACCGCCACCGCCACCTGAACCGCCAGTAATTCCAAGACCCGAAACTTTTTCGCTACCGCCACCGCCACCACCGTTAGCCACAAAACCTTGAAGAGTAGTCGCTAAACCGCTAAGACCATTGTTAATTATTGAAGCTGAACCTGCACCACCTGCGCCGACCGTAACAGGATATGTTGCGTCTAAAAAATAACCGCCGATTACTTTTACAACTAAACCAGCACCACCACCACCACAGCCACCATTTCCTGAACCGCTGCGACCACCTGCACCACCGCCGCCAACCATAAACACATCAAATAAACCTGCTTTAGTAACAGTCAAAGTGCCATCGCTAGTAAAAGTCAATAGCGTGTAGTTTATGCCGCCAACAGTAATTGAACTGCTCGAACCGCCTGTTGCCGTGCCGTACGATACGCCACCACCTAAGTTAAAAAAAGTAAAAGTTGACGCCGACAAACAAAGCAAATAGCCGCCCCCATATTGCGCCAAAGCAAGCGAACCGCTTGTATTAATAGTTACGCCCGCACCTGCCGTAATCGTACAAACGCCTGCACCTTTGTTAGCGACCTGAATAACATCACCAACAGTAAAGATCGAGTCATCGACTGTAATAGTCGTAGCGCCCGCCGCGTTCATAATCGTGCGCTTAGTAACATCACCAACAACTAAAACATAATCAGCGGTCTTGTCAGATATCGGCAAATTTTGTATGTCGTTTAATTGCTGTGCCGTTAAAACTGCACCGCTAACGAATGGAAATGGCGTCGTCATAAATCCTTACTTTAGCCTAAAACGTTTTCGGCGTCTAGGATACCAAAAATAGCGTCATCTAAAATAAGTTCAAAAACAACAACAGTAGGTGCAGTAAAAAACGTGACGCTATGCCCTGTGCCAATATCTAAAACAAACTCGATACCTTCTACGCTTAATTCTTGCGCTAGCTGGGTCGTGCTGTTACCGCTAACGAAAGATTTTTCTATGCTAATCGTGTCGCCTATATCGACTGTGGCTAGGGCGTCGCGCTGGGCTGTGGTCAGCATATTAAACGCAGTACCAACAGACGTATAACGCGCCTGGGGTTCACCGTCCAACAGATAGCTAGCCAGGGTCGCCGCCGCTGGGTCATTGTGTAAAAGGCTGTTAGTAATGCTTGTAGTTTGTATAAAGTATTTGGCTTGGCTGCCTGCGTCGTCAGCTGTTTGCGGGTTATTGCTACCCAAAATTTGTACTACTGCACGGTTAATAACCTGATCGGCTTCAAAGCTGATACCTAAAGCGTTATAGGGCGTGTTAGTGCCGTCGTCGTGAAAGTCAGCTACCGAACCGCTAAGCGTGTTACCTATGCGCGGTTGAAAAGTCAAAACGCCAGCCTTAGACATAAATAGCCTGCCCTGTTCAGCGTCGTTAATTTGGCTGCAATACGAAAGCGCATTAGTGCCCTGGGCTACTGTGAAAGCGGACGCCCCGCCTAAAGTTTGTGTGCCAGTCGATATATCCCTGGCCAGCGCGGGGAAATTAACTTCTGGTAAATCCAAAACCGCTTCTAAACGTTCGTTAGATAATTCCTCGCTTACGTTAAATTCGTCTAAAAATGTTTGACTTAACAAATAAAAATCGTCAGCACAAAAAACCGTTACTGTATCCAAAACGCCTAAACCGAAATTGTAGTTGTAATTAACTACGTACCCTTTAAAAAGATATTCGGCTACGTTGCTACTGTCGTAGCGCACCAACTCGACTTTACGCATAGGCGCTAAACCTGGCTGCGATAACGCCGTGTCAAAGTATGGCGAGTTCTGGTCAAACGGGTTAAATATTCCGCTGGTATCTGTCAAAGTAAAAGACATAGTGCCAGCGCCGAACTGGTCGCCGATATCCTCACGGCCACGCTTAACGCGCACATTTACGCAGCCGTCTAAAACTGGTGCAAAATCGGTAGTACCGTCTAAAACGTATTCGGTATTATTTAAAACGCCTTGCGTTACGTCATCTAAAATGAAGGCGTCTTGAATAAAGCCCGTGTCTATAAACAGTTCGTAGTTACCAGAACCGACTACCGCTACGCCAGCCATTACGCGATCTGCAACTGCAACGGGCCGCTAAGACGGTTGTAGGCGCGTAGCGCGTCGTTAATCGCTTCGCCCACTTCGCCTTTGGTAGCCAACTGGCTATTTACGTTTATAGTTATGTCGCCTAACGGCCTGCCTTTGTCTGTTGGTGCGCCTACGGGTATAACGCTAGGCATAGTAGGCGCGGTCATTGTCGGCGTCGTGCTAATCGCGTTATTAAACCCGCTGCTAATGCCTTTAACGTCAGCAAGGTTTATACCTTTTTTGCCTAACCTTGCCTGCGCTACAGCCATAGCCGCTTCGACGCCAGCCAAATATTGCTGGGCGTTAGATACGCCAGCGGCGTAAAACTTGTTAGCTGACAAAATGCCTATCTGTTCAGCTATTTTGTTAGTTTCCTCTACGAGTTTGTTAGCCCGTAAAACGTTTTCACCAGACTTTAAAAGCTCTTTAGCAATAGCTGAACCGCTATCTATGCCCGCGTCGATAACTTGCTGTAGCGCTTCTTGCGATAGGCCCGTAGCTAACAGTTGCTCTACAAGGCTTGCGAACTCTTTAGCTTTATCGGCTTGTTTTTGTAGCGCACTAAAAAACGTGCTGCCTGCGTCCTCGCCGCCTTCCTCAAACGCCGCGCCAAAATCTAAAGCGGTTCTAATAACGTCAGCTACAGAATTTGCGTAATCGTCAAAAGCCCGTTTAGCTTTTTCTACTTGATTTCTAGCGCCTTCTAACGCCTGGGCCATTTCTTTATTTAAAGCGTCTGCAGCTTCTTTAACGGCTTGACTTACTTTTTTGGCCGCGCCCGCTAACGTTTTGGGGTCATCTTCGCCTGCTAATTCGTCCGCAGTTTTTTTAGCTTTTTTGCCAAAACTATCTAGCCGTGCTTCGGCGTCTAAAATTGTTTGGTTTTGACTAAGTACAGCGCCTTGCAAAACGCTTACCTTGTAAGCGAAAGTGTCAAAGCTTTTAGATAGTGCGCCTATGTCTATGAAATCGTCAAAGACTTTAGACATAGTTTTTATAGCGTCTAGCGGGCTACCCGTCACGAACTGGAATTGGGCTATAAGTACTTGAACCGATTTATAAACGACGTTTGCCATACGTGCGGCATTAACAGCAATTAACTTAAACGCTTTTACTAAACCTTCACCAGCTGAACCAGTTTCGGCTACAGCTTGGCGCAGACCTGCGCCTAAACCTTGTTCGCCGAAAGCCGTTATAACTCGATCTACGGCTGGCAGTACTTCGTCGTTTAAGAATTTGACCAACGCCGAAAACGCAGGTATTAACAGTTCGCCTATTTTGGTTTTTACGTTTTCAAATTGTGCGCTTAAAATGCGTTGCTGGTTAGCTAGGCCGTCTGACGTTCGTTCGAAGTCGCCTTGCGCGTCGCCTGTCTGTTCGTAAATTACTTTTTGTGCAGCTAAAATCTTTTGCTGCGCCGTTAATGCACCGCTACCGCTATAAATGCCTAGTTCTAACGCAGCGGCTTTAAGTGTTGCGTCGTTAAGTAAAACGCCGAAACGCCTTAACGGTTCAGCTTCGCCACGTAACGCAGCGCCTATAGCGTTAATCGCTTCGTCTGGGGTCGTGTTATTAAACGACGCAAGATCGGCAGACAAAGTAATAAAGTCGTTTGTAAACGTCGCTAACTGATCGCCTGCTAAACCTGCCGCTTTACCAAAAGTACCGAAAGTACCTGCAGCGGCTAAAACCTGATTTTGAGACTGGCCTATATCCCGTGCAGCGGTCTTAGCAAAATCGGTTACAGCCCTACCAGCGTCACCAAAAATAACTTTAATTTTGCTTGTGTTTTCTTCAAGATCGCTAGCCGCCTGAATAGCTGGCATAAGGCCTTTAGTAAATACAAGCGCCGAACCAGCGGCAGCTATAAGCCCTGGCACTACAGACGCTTTAAGAATATTGCCTAACTTGCCAGCTGGCCCACCAATACCCGCTAAAGCTTTTTGCGCTTTATTTAAACCGCTATCGTCAAACGTCGAAGTAATCGGTATGTTAATTGCCATAGCGAACCTTCAATTTTTTGTTAAGGGTTTTAGACACTTCGTCCACAATTCGTTTAACCGCAAATTGCACGGTTTCTCTGTGTTGCTGTACTGCTGGGTCTATTGCGCGTGGCTGGCTACCAACTTCGACATTTAAATTATTAACAAAATTAGTATTTTTTGTTTTAATGCCTGCGTGGTCATAGATCGCGCCTGCCGCGTCCATTTGCTGGGCAACCATTAACTGATACGGTCTGGCTTTAAAAGTAACGCTATGGCTTTCACGCGGGTTATTTTCTGCGTCAAACTTGTCTTTAAATTGAACTGTGCCACCTTTGCTGGCGCGTCTACCTACCTTAATTTTTAGACCAGCTTTAGCGGTTCGGTTAGTCCAATAAACCTCGCGGCCTTTAATAAGTTTGCCGCGCACCATACCCGATAGCGGCGGCGTCTCACCGATCAGTTGGCGGGCTGTAGCGATAATTGGTGCACCAGCGGTTTTAATATCTTTAGTAACTTGCCGTCTGTAAACTTTGTCGTACTTATTTAATTCCGCCAACGTTTCTTTAATGCCTTCAATTTGTAAAACTAGCTTTGGGTTAGACATATGTTTTATTCTTTTTGCTTAAAATGTCTACAACTGTATAAAGATCGGATATGCCAAATTCGATATGGTTAGGCCAGTAATGGCAAGTTACTAACACTTCGGCCATAAGGTAACTTACTGTGCCTGGTCTGCTTTTAAATCGGCGGCCTGATCTACTACTTCGATATTTACAAGGCTGTTAATAAAAGTGTCTAACGAACTAGGCACGGTAATTCCGTTTAAACGGCTGGCTTCGTAACACATATACGCCAAGTCCTCTACGCCTATTCCGTTGGCTATGTCTGAAGCTTTGCGCCTATATTTTCTTTCCCATAAAACTATGGTCATTAAATTAGTTTGTACTTCGTAATCGTTGCCGTCTTTAAATACGGCTTTTAGTGTTAATTGCATATTTGCCTTTCGTAGGGCAGCGCTTTATTAGCGTTGCTTGTTTTTGTAGTTCTCAGCGGCCAAAGCCGCGCCATTATGAAACGGCTTTAGTTAGTGTGCCGCCAGTAAACGTAAGCGTAATGGTCGACAGTTCGCCAAGACTTGCGTTGATTGGGGTGTGGCTTTCCAAATAGCACCCGACCAGGCTGAACTTCGGCGAAGTGGCACTAGGTGTTGCTAAGCCTGCAGCCGTTGGCGAAACTTCAATAGTTGTTTGAATACCGACAAGACCATAAATCGTTGCTTCTGTTTCTGTTGCTGCGTAGCTCTGATATAGCGTTACCTCAAAGCTGTTGTTTTGCAACGAAGTTACAGCCGAACCGCCAAACTTGCGGGCCGTGTCGCCAAAAGCTGTAGTTTCAAGTTGTTCGTAATTGTATGTCAATACTGCGCTAGTCGCCTGGTCTGTTAGGTCGACTGAGTTAATAGTAAGCGCTGGGTTTGAAAGATAAACGGTAGTTGCCATATTTGGTTAGTCCTTGTCTGTATCTGTATCTTTAGTTTTACCAGATTTTTTAGCGCTTTGCGTGGATAGGTGGCCACCTTCTACAAGCGCTTCAACGTCTACGCCTTCTAAATCTTTATCGGTTACAGTATCGCCGCGTTTAAAACCTGCGAATCTGTCAGAAGTAACCATATAGCTAGTCATTTGTTTATCCTTACGCTGTCTGGGCTTGCATTGTTATAGTCAAATCATACGCAGGATAAGCCACGCCGCCTACTAAAGCTTCTGTAGGCCTACCGTCCGTAACGCCCACATTAGCACCCAGCACCAGCGAAGCCAGGTTAAGTAAACTGCGCTGCGCGTCTAAGTTGCCTGGGCCTAAAGTTATTACCCGCACGGGAAACGACATTTTTACTATGTTGGCGTTAAACGCTTCGAAGCTTGGCGCGTCAATAAAAGCGCACGGCGGCACAAGGTTTCGCGGGTCGTTTACTACCTGTAAGCCTGTTACGGCTGAAAGCGTCGTAGTTAGGTTTGTTAGCGACGTATTAAATAGGTCTGTAAAGTTTTGTGGCATTAGGCAACCGCTGGCCTATCGACGCCTAACAGCTGTTTAATCATTGGCGACAAACCAAAACTATTACCAGTACCTAAACCGTCAAACGACGCAAAATCTTGTACGCCGCCGCGCTGCCGATACAACGCGCCCCCATACATAATTGAACCTAATTTAACCGCTTCATTCGGTACGGTCGTTAAGCTTTCGTTTTTGTAACCTGCTTCGCGCCTTCTGGAGTAACAAAAATTGTTCGAAGCTGCCGCGCATTGTGTTAAAAATGCTGTATCGGCTGCCGTCGCTGTGCCAATACCTAGCCAGTCCTCTATCTGCGTTGCTGTTATCCACGTACAAACAGGCGTCGTAGTCAAAGTGCCAGACGCTGCAACTATGTTTACATTGTCAGCGGTTTTAGCGTATAAAACTTGGTTAGCTATCGGTCTTTCAATGTCGTATAAAAAGAAACCTTCTTCGTCTACGCCAATAAAATAATATTCGGGCAACGCCGCGACGGTATAAGTACCGTTAAACGTTGCGTCGACGCCAGCGATAGTTACGCTTTGCCCTACTTCTAACGGGTCAGCGTTTGTAACAAGTACAACTACTGCGTAGTTATCGGTTAAATATTTTTGTTTGACCGAATAGACGGCCATAGCTGGCCTTCTTTCTGATCGTTAAACGAACTTGACGAACTTGGTAGCGTCTGCCATATAACCAGCCGCGTAGCCTCTGAAAGCAATAGTGCGGCCAAGTGTGGCTGGTACGTCTACTGAAATTGCGCCTTTTTGCTGTTCGTAGAACTCGAAGCCTGCTGCTGGGCCTGCTGCGTGGCCAATAAATGAACCGTCGCAATTTTTATCCACTACAAGGTTCAAGCCAAGCGGGTTACCATTCCACGAAGTTGCAGACGAAGTACCGCTAGCGTTTTGGCCCATAAGACCAGGCGCACCGACAAACGGGAATACTGGGCGGTTTTGGTCATCAACTTGTGCGCCGAGATATCCCCAAACTGTAGGCGATACAAACAAATGCGACGGTAAATAATTGCTGCCGTTGCTAATTTGAACCGCCGCACCGTAAACGCCTTCGATCGTGTCTTTAGCTACTTGCGGATCCCAGGACTGGGTCTGCACTATCGCGTTTCGGCACGTGTCAATTGCGTAATTGTCAGTTGCTTGACCGTAAGCGATAGCAAGTTGATTTAAAATAATGTCAATGCTTGCAGGGTCTGACCAGTCCAAATCCTGTTCGGACACGGTAACAAACGTACCGAAACTAAGTTTTGAAACGTCCGTATTTGAAACTTCAACAGTCGAAGGGTCTAACTGATTTAATTGGCCTGTTGGTTGCTGTGTTACAACTGGACGTACTGTAATTTTTGGGCGACGAAACGTTGCACCTTGTGTAGGCATTGCGCGAGTACCGATAGCGCTAACAAATGGCCTGATCGGGTTAAGCCCGTCGTAAACAGTACCGACAATAATTTCTGGCAAAATGCCTGGCGTGTCAGCTGTAGTAATGTCTGGCGCTGCCGCTTTAACGCTGGCTTGTTTAATGTTTGCGTTAAGTTGTGCGAAATCTGCGCCGCCGCGTACATACGCTGCGATATATTCCGACGTGCTTGGAAGTTTAAAAGCTTGGCGTGGTTGCGCGTAAACAGTGTGTACGGCTGCCGCTTCGATTACTTGCGGGGTTTCTACTTGATCGTTCATTTTTGTTACCTCTTGTTCTGGGTCTTGTTTACTATTTAACTCTACTTCTTGTTCTGTTTGGTGGATACTCGCTGCCACCCGTTCAACTTTAGCTGCTTCGAAAGCGCCGTAAGGTAAAAGGCTTAACTCTTGCCAGTCGGCTTTGGTAATAATCATTGTGCCAGCTTCGTCAAAACTGTATTCGACTGGCAAAATACCTACCGAAACGCTATCTAAAACGCCGTCTTTTGCTAGTTGTAATGCTTCGTCGCCTGCGCGGGTTTCGCTAATGCGGGCTTCAAATAGCACCGTGTCGCCTACTTGTTCTCTGGCCTCGACTATGCCTATAGGCATAGAACTATCGTGGTAAAGATACATTTTTGGTTTCTTGCCTTCTAACGGCAAAGCACCATTAGCAAACTTTACTTTTTGACCGTCTGAAACTACGGCTTCAACTTCGTACTGAACCGCTACGCCCGCTAACGTTCTGCGGGGCATTTTCTCGCCAGCGGGCGCAGCGTCTAAATTTAAATCTTGCGGCACTAATCTAATCATTTATTTCTACCGTTTCTACTTCTTCAACTTCTTCTGGTTTCATTTTTTCTTGCTGTTCTAAATAGCTTTCAATGTCGAAGCGTACTACCGTTCCGCGTGGCAATACGTTATTTGCGCTTAACGTTTCTTGAATGCAGTCAATATAAGGTTTAACGCCAAAAGTATAAAGATCGCGTGAAGCTTCGGCGCTACTGACATAACTGTAATTTCCAATGCTGACAGAAACAAGGTATGCGGGGACGTTGGCGATCCTGGCGATTTCTTTTGCTTGGTACTCTGCCGCGTCGATTAAAAGCATTTTGTCGGGCGTTGCCATATTCGGTATCACTTCGACGAACTCATTTACTGCGCTAGTAGCAGAAGCGAAACGGGCTTCGTCGTAGGCCGCTGCAAGATCGCGTAGCTCTTGTGGTGACATTGGTTCGCCGCCAGTTTGCCGAAGCGTGACCGCTGGCTGCAAACTACTGGCGTTTCGATTACGTGCTTGTTCTAGTTTTAGCGCTGTATCTACCGAAGTAGCGCCAGTATAAATAAGGCCTTGTATCGGGCTTAAAAATTGGATTAAATCCTCATATCGAATTGGTAGGCCTTGAAATAAAACTTGTTTAGACGGGCCGAACCAAACGCCGTTAGTCGCTGCCTGGTCTTGCGTTGTAACCATAGCTGCAGGTAGACGAGTAAACGAACTTGGATAACCTGAACTATCGCGTTCGGTTACATACCAAAAAGCCCGCCCATAAAACAGCAAATCGTCGTAGGTAAAACTTGTAATAAAATTATTTGTTACGCCTTTGTCAATGCGCGATAGCCAGCTGCGCGGCGCTTCTGGTAACAATTCGATTTCGTCGCCGTTCCAGACTTCTTTATATTGTTTAAGTTTTAAACAACCGATTACTGACGCGCCTAGATCACGTGCGCGGGAAATTGTAGGCACTTGCATAAAACGCGCACGGATAACGCCGTCCGAATACGCATAAAAGTTACCGATCTGCGAAGCACCAGCATTACTACCAGTACGGTTAGATGCAGCACCAGCGGCAGCCTTAACTACTTTTGCTGGTTCAGCTTTGCGCGTAAATAATGCCATTGGTTTAGTATGCCACATTCTATAAAAGTTTTGGTGGTAGGTAGCCGCCGCAGTTGCCCTACGAGAAAGAAAAGAAACTCGACGGCTACCCGCAAACTATGTTAGCCGTTTACTAAAACTATATTTGTCTTTTTTGGCTAACGATAAGCGGCTTACCTATCGTGGCAGGTTTGCTAACCATAGCTACAGCAAAAACTAGACAGCGCGCCAATTCGATAGGGCCTGGGCTACGCAAACTAGACAAAGTTACAGCGCCTTGATTTTTTACTGCTACTGCCCGTTCTACGTGCTGGGCTAAAAGTGCGCTGCCGTCGTGCCGTATTTTGCCTTCTAAGATCGCTGCCCTAGCGCCTACCGTCCAGCGTTGCAGTTCACGATTACCGACCATAGACGCCCGCCGTTCAAACTTTGTAGGTAAAGACATTTCAAAAGCTGGCGTAATAAGTAGCCGTGTCGTTTGATCTTGGCAGGCTTTGTCTACGGCTTGCCAACAGTCAGCCAACGTATCTTTAACGAACTCGACTGCTAACTGTATTTGGCCTTTACTGTTTAAAGCGGCCCTAACGCCTACATAGCGGGCTTCGTCTTGGCTTTGTTCTATGGCTAGTACGCCGCCTTTAGGCATTGGGTCAGCTGTTACTAGCTTGTCAAAAACGCCAGGCTGTAGCCAGCCGTTAGCGCTAGCCGTCCAAAGGTTTACCGAACTACGCAGAAAAGCGTTACGGTTTGGTTGTTCAGCTTCTGACGCGATCACGTCTAGGGTTAGTGTGCTACCTACAGCGGGGTTAGCTTTAAGCCACGCCTCAGGCGTTAAAGGGTCAATATCGCCGCTAGGTGAATACTCAGCAAAATATAGCGAAGTCGTTTTCTTTTCGTCTATTGCCCGTAAACCCTGTTCGCGCCATTTCTGCATTTCTTTAGAACTTTCGTCGCCAGCTGTCGAAGTCATAAACAGAAGCGGGCTACGCCTAGTTCGCATAGTAGGCAAAAGGCCCGTTGAAACGCTGTCAGGCGATACCGCCCACAGCTCGTCTATGCAGACCAGGTCAGCCGTTAGGCCGTGAAACGAAGTCGGGGTAGCAGCGCGAACTAGCCAGCGTGTACCGTCAGGCAAATTAGCTTCGTTACGGCCTACCGCCCAGGTCAAAATAGCGCCGAACTCTTTTTCTAGTATTGGTGCGACCTGGTTAAACAATTCGATAGCCAGGTCTAAACGGTGCGCCGTAGTAATGATCGTTTGCGGTCTACCTCGAAGCTTTGGCATAACGCAGCACCAATAGCCAACTACGCCAGCTAACAAAATGCTTTTACCGTTTTGTCTAGCGACAGATACCAGGCCTTGCCTATGTAACAGATCGCCGCTGGCGTCGTGCGCCAATAAACCGCTAGCGACGTGATATTGCCAGGGCATTAGATCAACGTTTAAATAGTTTTTTGCCCAAACTTTTACGCCGTCCGCAAAATAGCGGCCTTCACGATTACAAACGGTCTCTAAACGCGGCCTGTATATGTCTGCATAATTATTCACTACGTCGACTGGTTGCCTTCTGTCGTCATCTGGCCAGTTCACGCCAGTTACGGCCAGTTCGGAAACCAAACCGCTATTTTCAGCCATTTTAGATAAGAAAATAGAAGCG
>Ga0222716_10002372_pt1 | contig 15286 bp, 20 predicted proteins | sample C33_13DmetaG_FD_165044 | JGI IMG/M metagenome (GOLD analysis project Ga0222716, IMG submission 165044) | Estuarine water microbial communities from San Francisco Bay, California, United States - C33_13D | ecosystem: Environmental > Aquatic > Marine > Unclassified | place: USA: California... | reverse complement strand
ACTCACATACAAACTGCATAGAAGCGTCACTTGACATGCTAAACTTATGAAACACGTGAGCAGCAGCATCAGACCTTCTACCATCGGTAGTCGTATCATGGTCATAAGGGTCACAACCTGCAACAAGTTGATCTGCTCTACCAGGAAACTTCTTACTAAACCTAGAAGATACAACGTTTTGATTTTCAGAGTCTGGAACCCAAGTAATTTCCCACTTGCCTTTTCTGTGAGGTATCCACATAACCTCGCTATCCTGTACGCCATTTTTCCAAACAAACTCACCCCTTGTTGTAGGAGTATTATTAACTTCGTTGTAATCCATCTGCTGATAAATTCTTTCGACATCAAATATACAACTTTGTGTGTCATTTCTAAACGCCTCCTCTATAGTAAATGGAAACTGACGTTTAAATTCTGATAACGCTGTTGTATCATTCTTTAAAGCGTCTCTTCTGTTTTGTATGTAATCCTTAGCTCCAGTGTCAATATACATCTCATCAATTCCCATTACAGGAGTCTTTGGAGTGTCTACAACGCTATACCCATACTCGTCAATAAATCCTTCTAGGTTATCAAAAGCAGGTATAAATAATTTATACAATCCACTTTTGGTTCTACCGTTAAGATCTTTCTCTCCCATGTCAGAGTTATAGAATATATCTTTAAACTCTGCACCACCATCTTGTTGTTTATTAGCAGTAGACCCCATCATACACTTTCCTACAACTTTTCTACCTAGTAGTAAACAAGTTTGAGTTACACCCCAGTTTTTCTTAATAGAGTTTTGCCCTGTCCACTTACCAGCCTCATCATGTATAAGAAGTTTAAGCTTCATACCATCATAACTGTTGTCTGCTGTGTTTCTCCAATCTATTATAGAGTTTAAAGCTTCAGACTTCTCTATATGTTTTTGATTTTTAGTAATCTTTTTAGCAGGCTCTCTAAACGCTAGCTCTACACGAGGATTACTAGAACCATCTTGTATAGGTTGAAAAAAGAACGGGTAGTTTCTATATATGCGAACTACTTTATCAGTAAACATAGTCTTAGCATCTGCACCAGTTTTAGAAAGTAAACCAAAATTACTATCGTAAATCTGTGTAGCTTGATTAACTATCTCACTACTAGCCATATATGAAAAACCACTACGTCTGTTCTTAAGGAAACACATCCCGTAAGAGTTCTTGTCGTTTTTACACGCTTCCCAAAAAATAAAGAACGTTCTGTTAGCATCTCTGTAATCAGGAAAACCAACATCTATTTTACTCCACTGAATGAACATATAATGCGATCCAGTAATATAAGTGGGGGTTCCGTTATTATAAAACCACAAACCCTCTCTCCTACGTCTAAACTCCTCTTCTATGTAATCAACATAGTCAGAAGCGTTATCCCTTGTTAAACCCTTTGGTATATCCTCTCTAGTCCACCTTTGTTGTTTCTTAGGGAGGTTATAATACAGTATATCTTTTTTAAACCTAGGTTTCTTAGGTAAAACTATCTTTAAGTTATCAAACTCTAAGACATCTCCCTCACTACCCTCTATAAGATATATAGCATCACTTTTTTGCATACCGTTCAGCAAAAGACCCTTTAAAGTCTTTTTTCTCTTCTATTAAGGATTCACCTTCCTTGATTCTATCCTCAAGGTTTTTTATTCCTAAAAGAATTTCTTGACAGTCTTCAAAGCATTCTCTTTTTGCTTTTATAGCCTGTCTTCTTTTAGCGTCATCTTCCTCTATTAAAGGTTTACCTATCTCCTCTATAAGAAGGTCTACAGCTCCTTTACTTGCCTCTATTAACTTCTCTAAAGTCTTAAGGGCATAATCTCTATTCTGCTCCTTCATATACAGCTAATACATCAAAGTTACGCATACGAAGAAGTTTTTTTCCATTTATGTCCATGTCGTACTCAGAGTTTTCACTCCACATAACTCTATCTCCCTTACTAACACCCTGTTCTTTCATCCAGTCAGTTATTATAACTGCCTTACCATGAAGCTCAACTTCAGATGCTGAAGTCTCTAGAAATATTCCAGACTCAGATTGCTCTGGTTCTTTCATTTCTTGCTCCATAAAGTTCCAGTGCCCTACAGGAATGTACTTTTCGCCTCTTTGTATAAGATATATCTGCTCTGCAAAAGCTTGATATATGTTATCTTTATCAGCATGTGTAACAAGGTTTACAGGTGTTGCTATAAAATGGTGAAACCAAACTTTATCACCTTCCTGTATTCCTGTCTCTTTAGTGTCCTGCATTGGTGTTTTATACACCGTACCATACTGTCTTGCTAACTTCATAGGGTCGTAAGAGGTATCTCTATACAACTCTTTACCGTTTAACATTATAGTATCTTCTGTTTCTTTTTCTACCTCTATCCAGTAGACGTCTTTAATTGGCTTCATTCTTGCTTATATTTACGTTTATTCTTTTTTTTACTTAACCTCGTACTCTTCTTCCAGTACTGCAGTGTTATACTCTATAGCTGTGGGTTGAGAGAAAAACCTTTTCCAAGGTCTTGAAAACTCCTCACCATCTTTCTTTATGTATACATCGTACACAACCTGTTGATGTTTATACCAGGCTGCTTCGTCTTGTATAATAGCTGTTACCTCTAGAGAACCTCCAAGCATCTTTTGACCTACCTGATAGGTAAGTCCTTGCTTTAAGTCCCCTATAGTTATTTTTCTTATAATAGGGTTTACTGAATCCATATGTATTTAATTTAAATTTAATTATCCTAAAGCTCTTGATATTTTTACAAACGAAACGCCAAAAAATCTACTTCCATTACCTAAAGTTTGAAGACCTGCGACAGGGATTAAATTAGCATTAGATGTCATAGCTAAAGATTTTGCAGTAGATACAGACTCAGTTACACCACCTGCAGTAGTTGTTGTTGGTGTAGAAGTTAAACCGTACTGAATGTTGTTTACAAAAACACTAATCTTTCTATTCTCATCAAAAACAATTCTTAACCTATAAATAGTGCTAGCAGTAACTGTTATTCCTAAATCTGTTATGTAATCAACACCAGCTATACTGTATATAAAATGTAAATTACCGTTTGTTGTTAAAGTTCCTGTTTCATCATCATCATCACTAGAGTATAGAAAATAAGCTTGATCTACATCTGTAGCAATAGTAGCTTCAGGGCTTATTTTCATTCCAGCCCATATAGCTTGCTTTGTAATGTCAGTGTAAGTAGCTACAGCAATATTTAGCTCAACTTGATTCTCAGGGAAAAAGTTAATATTTCTCCAAGGACTAACGTTAAGAAAACTGGTGTTATTACCTAGGTTTGATTTTTTAGGATAAATTATTACTTGATCGTTATCTGAATTATCAGCTCGAAATAGTACACCTGCAACTTCAGCATTATAAATAGTATCAATGTCTTTAGAGTTAGTTCCTGTTACAGCCCAGTTTGGGTTAGCGTCTATATGAGGGTCAACCGTAACCTGAATTTCAAAAGTCATACTAGCAATATCTACCCCACCATTAGATATTCTAATCTTACAATTACCATCTCCTATATCATGAGCCATTACGTTAACCATAGCGTGAGTAGTTATAGTTGTATCTGTATCAACTAAAACTGCTAAAACATGAGACTTAGAGTGAATCATATCATTTGTAAGCTGAAACTCTTGAGATTGATTAGCAGCTAAATCGTTAGCATAAGTTGTAATTCTAACATGTTTTGTGTGACTAGTTACAGTAGCTGTAGCACTACTAGTCTGAGTTTTTATAGTACTTTGAATGTCCTTGTAAGGAAGTTGGTGAAAATACTCTTCAAGTCTATATCTATCTTCTGATTGAGAAACAGTACCGTTAACCCTAAGGTTAGAGTTTCTGTCTAAAGTCATCGCTGTAGAGCCATTAGTTGTAAAACTAAACGAGTCGCTAGAGTGATCATAAGATATTCTACCTGCATCGTTATCGTTAGCGTCACCAAAATAAACATTACCTGTAGAAGATAGTCCTGATAGTATAGATAAACCAGAAGAACCTGAAGATTCTAATACAGCCTCATCAGCAAGAGAACTAGCAGTAACTGTACCAGCAGAGGTAGACATTATATGTAAAAGACCATCAGGTACAGAACCTGTATTACCAATACCTACCTTTGTAAAAACAGCCTTATCTGTAGACAACTTCATAGCTAATGGGTTTCCTGAACCACTTTGTATTTGTTTTAAATTGGTGCTAGAAATCTCGCTTGAAGATTGAAGTAAGTTTTTATATGAAGATGCTATTGACCTTCCTTTTAAATCTGCCATCTTAGTTTTTCTTTATTTTCTCTATAGACCTACCAGCAAAGTAAGCTCCATATACTGTTATTAATAACGTTTGATATATAGGAATATAACTCTCTTGAATTTCAAAGCCTCCTGCGTTACCATCAAACACTGACAAAACTACAAAAATTGCAGTTAAAAATATACATATTAAAGGTCTAATGTTCTTGGAAAGCCAATTATCAGACTTCATGTCTGCTTCCCAACGTCTAGTAACCTGCTCTTGTGCTTGAGATTCAGCCTGCATAAGAACTTCTTCCATCTTACGCTTTGCCTCTAGTCTTTCCTCGTCAGAAGTGCTAAGGTTGTCGATTACGTCACCAACCTGCTTAACAACTCCACCACTTAAAAAATTTAATAACTTACTCATAATTATGCTAACCTATAAGCAGTATCTCCTTCACCATCTTTGTACGCCTCTAAAACCTGCTTTCTATTACTATTCTTTTTTAACGATATATGTATCCAAGAAAAATCAAACTCGTTTATCATTTGATCGAACTCTAAACCTGAGTCTATAATCCAGTCATAGACAACCTTGTTATTCATCTTCCCCATCGACCAAAACTGGAGGTCCAATGCCTGACCTTTGCTATGCTGTGAGCGACTGCTCCCCCCAATTGCACGATTAAGTGACGGGGAACGATAACCACTACTAATCCTAACAGGACCAATAGCGTCACGAAGAGGCTGTATAAGATTGTCAACGAGCCTTTGCATGTTTTCCAAGTGTTTCTCTGACATTTCATTACTTATACCTAATCTTTTTGCTGTGTTACTGTGTTCTATCTCTGCACGAGAGAAATTCTTACTTAGTCTCATGATTCATTTTTGCTTGACTTATTTCTAATTTTTTTACTACTCCTCTTAAATTATCTACCTCTTTTTGTATATAGTGTATTTTAAGGTCTTGTTTTGCATCGTCTGGTAAAGCACCCATTTCACCTCTAGGCCACTTAACTCTAAACTCATGGTTAAGGGCTACGTCATCCTGCATTCTTATAACATCTAATTGCAGTTGGTCTATTTCAGCATTAAGAGTAAACCATATACCAGCTAACGAGACAATGCCAGCAACTATACCAACTAATGTCTTTACATCTACATTTATTTTAGACGACTCGTTTAAATCAAAATTATCTCCACTCACTGCCCTACTTTTTGATTGATTCTAATTCTTTTCTTAAAACATCAATTTGATCTTGTAACTTTTCGTTACTAAAATCAAACTCTATTTTACTAATTTCAGCTTTAGGTAGACTTTTAGCCTCACTAATATCTTTCTGTAAAACAATGTACTCACCAATTAATAAAAATAAAAAAGCACAAATACTAAACAAAGTCTTTAAACTAATACTAAATGTAGTGTCTTGTATTTCTTTACTCATTTCTTTTTAATTTGATTAGAGGCTAATAACAATTCTATTGCGTGTAATCTAGCTGATATTTCAACTAAAGTAGCTTTTAAATCTGTATCAGATTGCTCTAAATGATGTACCCTAGATTTTAATTTAGTGTATTCATTGTTTAAATTCACCCACAAACTCAACGCAGTAGCTAAAATTACTGCTACACCTATTATTAACTCTATAACACCCACTGGAACCATAACTATTAATTATTATAAACTTTTAAATACACTTTAACACTTCCATCTTCTCCTCGCCTGTCGAATTCTTGAGTTAGGATCGTTTTGAGTTTTTTGACTACTTCTTTTTAGTTGACCTAAAGATCTAGCACAATATGATTTTCTTCTACCAGCAGCCTTACTGCCTTTTTTAACTTTGCCTGTTACAGCAGTTTTAAGTTTGCTACCAGGGTTTGCACGTCTGTAAGCCTTGACACCTTTTGCTGTCATACCTGCTCCAGACTTTGTAGGTCTATAGTTAGCCCCTTTACCTTTTGTTGTTTTACGTATAGCTTTTGCCATTATTTTTTACTCTTACGTATTACTTTTACCTTTTTCTTTTTGTATCTAGACACTCTCCCCTTTGTGTTTTTCTCATCTTGAGCTCGTTTTTTTTCTGCTGGTGTAACCTCACTCCAAGTTGAGGGAGTGTCTTTGCTAATCCTTTTAGTGGGACGAAAGGTGTTTTCTCCTCCTGAATAATCTTTCTTACCCTTAGGTGTTGTCCACTTTTCTTTAAACCAACGCTTAAGGTTTAATCCTGCTTTTGTTTTTCTTACAGCCATGATTTAACCTCTTTTCTTTCTACACTTAGCTATAGCACCAGAGGCATAAGCACTAGGAAAAACTTTGTAGCTTGCTTTAACTTTATGGTAACAGGCATCCTTTACAGAGCCACCTTTCTTCATAGTCTTGACTTTATTACCTTTTTTCTTTCGCTTTACAGCTTTACAAGTACAACCTTTTCCCATTACTTCTTAGCAAATTTTTCTACACCAGAAATACCAAACGAGCCTAACACAACCCAAACAAAAGAATCGTACACAAACTCGTTTATTATTAGGTCTGTTCCTACCCAACCAGTAACAAGGTCAGCAACCATTATAAGGCACATTATAGCAAACGCTATAAACCCTACAATTGCTTTCTCGTTCCAGCTATTATCGTTTTTAAATATTTCCATTACGAAACTTTAACTGTACCTCTATCGTTCCATAATAAACCACGAGTACTAGGGCGTGAAGTAGGTAAGCCACTACCAACACTATTTGCATCTAAAGATATGGTGTCATCAGAACTATTCTGAACAGACTTAACCATTATGTGTAAAAAAGCTCTAAGCTTGTCAGCCGTTATAGTCTTGTTACCATCTCTAAAAAGATCTTCTATTATATCTAGTAACTCTGCTCTTTTTCTTTTTTCATCTGCATTTACAGCTACTTTAGTATCAGTATTTGTACCAACTAGAGCTTTGTATCTAGTCTTCCTTGTTGAATCTTTGTAATCTCCTTTTGCCATTTTATTTATTTATATGAAACCATCATCAAAATCATCTGACCAATTAGAGGTAGATGCGTGTTTGCTTTTAGTTACTTTATAGTTTCTTTCTATTTCAGAACTACTCAGCACTCTATTATATATTTTAACATCGTCTATAATACCGTCAAACCTATCTGCATCTAAATCTTTGTTAGCCGCAATTATAAGTGAGTCATCTCCATTGAAGTTACCTGACCAAGACGCTCCTGTCTTTGATTCTACATTACCGTCATCTTTATAAAATAATATTTGATCATTTGGAGTATCTATTACAACAGTGATCATCGCCCAATTATTTAAAGATAAAGTGCTAAACGTGTTTTCTGAATCAAGTACAGCAGTGGATGAATCTTGTGCGTAAACTCTAACTGAAGCATTATCTGCACCAACACTAATCATCCATTCATCATCACTAGTTTTACCTTTAGTTATAATTCTATCATTTGCAGTTAAACTAAATGGTTTAACCCAAGCTTGAATAGTAAAACCTGTAGTACCAAAATCAAAGTCAGAGCTGTCATCTATTGTAACGTAAGAACCTCCATCTAAATTTAACCCTTTCTCTCTAACCTTATTCATAGGTAAACCAAAAGTATCTTTCTTAAAGTAAGGAACTTCTTGGAGTTGTATTGTAGTTGGAGAGCCGTTAACAGTACCATTGTTTCCGTATGGTGATAGATCAGTCCAAGTGTCAACACCGTTATTTCTCCAGTAACCGTTCAACTGCACTTCTCTTAATGAAAGGTTATCTATCGAAAACTCAGAGGCATTAACGCCATACATATAAACATTAATATTATCACCTAATGCAACAACTCTATAATTGTATACACCATTTTTATTAAAGTTTGGAAGATTACTACTAGTTCCTGCAATATTAAACTGGTTAAAACCAAATTGAAAAGCACCTTCGACGTAGTCGCTAATCTCAAAGGTTAAATCATATATCTTACCTTGTGTAACGCTTAGTGTTTGGCTGAGTGCTGTAGTTTCGTGGTGATTTACAGAAGCTTTACCACCACTAACAGTCCATCCTGTATTAGCGTTCCATTCGGAAGGATCGTCAAATCCTGGATCGTCAAACTCTTCATCACCTAAATAAGCACTATGATCTCTACAATCTAAAGCTATACCAGCGTTAAATATTTCTTGGACCTCAGCTTCTGTAAGTATCTTATCGAACACAGCTACTTCATCTATAAAACCATCGAATGGGTCAGTAGTGCTGTTTAAGCTACCTATTCTAAAATCACTACCAGCGTCAGTAACAGCAGATCCAGTAGGAGTAGATTCGTAATCTAAACTTTGTTCAACTCCGTTTATGTATATTTTAGGATCATTTGCAGTGTCAGTATTGTCATAAGTTACAGCAACATGATTTAATTTATTTTCTAACAAGGCTGTAGTTGGAGGTCTCCAAACCCCATTATTACCACTAAATATGTGTAAAAACTCAAGAGTTATATCATCTCCATCATCATCTCTAACTCTAAGTCTAGGTTGTCCTTTAGTTAATATAGTGCCTTTGTCCCCACTAGCAGATACTCCAGAAATCCACGCACTCCAAGTTCCGCCACCAGCAAAGATGTCATCGATACTATCTTCTTTACCACAGTCAATAAGATCCCCACTTCCTGCACCACCAAATATAGCTTTCTTAGAATAAGATGACATAGCATATTGTGGAATGTATGGTTGAGCTGTTATCCAGTTACCAGAAACCCAAGAGTTTTGAACGTAGGATTCAGATAAAGATATTTCTTTAAATGAAACGCTATTAACGTAAAACTCATGAGGATCGCCACCTGCACTAGAAGTTCTTAAAAATATATCTACAGTTCCAGCAGTACTTTCGCTTTTAACTACTTTTGTTAAAGTGTGCCAAGAGCCAGTTGTAGATGAAGTTATAAAACTAAGAGGTATATCATCATCTGTAGTGTCTAGCCTAAAATTACCAGACTCAATAAACACTTCTGTTTCTACAAAATAAAACGTGTTAGGTTTTATAGTATTTCTTTGAAGAAGTCTATTAGAATTAGAGTGTGTTGGAATTTTAACTTTAACAACGTTATTTTTACCTTTAAAAGTACCTACATCTATCTCAACACTTGAATCAGCACTACTATCTTTAACCCATTTACCGCTATCACGCTGATCAGTATACGAACCCGCTCCGTCATTAGGTATAGTATCATTACCTTGAACAGATGTTGCACCAGAAAAGTCATGATTGTTTATTATATTAGCTTGTAAAACAGGGGCTGCGTTATATACTCTATCTCCAGCACCTTCGTTTAATCTATATAAAGCTTTACAGTCTGTCGTTGTGATGCTACTGTTAGAATTGTCAAACACATCTTTATCAGGGTTGTTGTAGTCATAAGTAACATCTGAAGCTGTCCAAGCTTTGTCATATATTTGGAAGTCTGATAACTCACCGTACCAAATGTTACTAGCAATATCACCTTCAGAACCAATATACACACCATTGTCATCTAGAGTAAAAGAGCTTCCATTTGTTTTACTGAAAGCTAGCTCCCCATTAAGATACACTCTACAGGTTAAACCATCAACAACCACTACAGCTCTATACCAAGTGTGATTTACTATTGCAATTGAGTTACTGTCAGTTTGCCAACCAGAACTTCCCCAACCTAACTCTAATTTAGCACCTTTAGCACCAAGGTAAAACCTACTAGTGCCAGCAGCCGCAAATATCATAGCCCCTGGACTAACATCATCGCAATTAAACCACACAGCAAAAGTTGCCTTAGTACTAGCACTTATAGCTTCAGATTTCCAATAATCTATATCTACGTAGTCATGAGCTTGAGCAAAATGAAGTGCTTTACCAGAATATAATACACCGTTGTTAGTATTAGGAGAAAAGTCTTTAACAGAGTTTACTACTTCTTTTAATGTTATGTTAGATAAGATAGCGGATGCAGAACCAGTTGCGGAAAGTTGAAAATCAGAATGAGCAACAGCATAAGTAAAATCAATGGTATGATGGCCATCACTTGTTATTCGATAATAATCCGTAGCAGAATTATCTTGTAGACGAATATAACCTGTACCCAAACTTAAACTATCTACATCTAACTCTAACCTGTACTTCTTACCGTTGACCATAACGCCAGCCTGGTACAGTAATCCACCATCTATCAATGCGGTTCCGTCTTTTACTACAGTGTCACCCGTTTTACTCCAACTATCGTTAGGGTTGGTTTGCTTTAATGATATACTACTGAGTTTTAAAGTACCTCCATCACCATTATTTTTTATTATAAAGCTAGTGCCAGATGCTTGAGTAATGTAGTAAGTATGAGTCCCAACAGCGTGGCTTAAACTACCCTCATTCCAACCACCATTATGATAACCAAACTGAATAGCCCCTGAAGCGGAAGATACAGTATATGTAAGTTTGTATGTTTTATCAGCAACCACAACGGATGTTGAATCTATACCGTTTGTTATAAAAGCCCTACCATAATCCTCTTCAGTTCCAGTATCTCCTACTAAAATTAACTCACCATTACTTATAGTACCCCCACCCGTATTACCTGAGTTTTGGAAACCTAAAGTGTGCGAGTTATCATCAATACTACCAGAGGTTGAGAAATCACTGTTAGTAATTATTTCAGGTCCAATACTAAACTCACCATTAGCTATCTCCTCCTCACCTAAAGGAGCTTGAGTGTTATCAGCCTTATACCAAGCCTGCAACCCAGACTTTACAATGTCTAGTAAAGCAGAAGATATAGATGATAAACTATTTGCAAGACTAAGCATAGACTATACTGGTGCAAAGTAACAAACACAAGATCCTGAGTGTAACTCAGCGTAATCCCATCTTCCAAAAATTGTAATACCCTTTGGGAAAACATGAGTCGTACCTGATCCACCTTTGATTAAGTCGGTTGCGTTTCCTGAAGCACCAAAACCATTTGTTGAGTGGTCGTGGTCATTTTCTGCAGTAAGAGTACTTATAGATCCTATCTCTCCACCTAAAGTTTGGAGTTCTTGAAAAACTGTGTCGTCCAATAATGTTATAGCACAAATGTACCTTGTAGCACTTGCTCCACTTAAGTCTACAATGTCACCATCACCAAACAAAAAGCTAGAGCCATACTGCCCCATAGTAGCTTCTTGATATTTTGCTCCTGATAAAGCCATAATGTTTTATTTTAAATTTTTATTTATACGCAAATGTAAGGATAATTTTTTAATTATAATAAAATTATTATCTTTGAACTAATTTAATCTAAGACAATGAGGAATTACCTGAAGTATCTCAGTGATACCATGTACTCCTTCCAAAGAAAGTACGATCTTACAGATAACCAGATGAGGTTCCTTCTTTTTATAAATGACGAGAAGGGGTCTTTCACTAAAAGGTTTATAAGAGAGAGTATGTACGTTAGCAAAAGCTTTAACGACAGGATGTTTCCCGAACTAGTTAAAAGAGATTACATCTTTGTCTTTGAAAAACGAGCCTGGAACTCAAATCAACCGAACCAGTATCGTGTTACAAATAAAACTCGTAGGTTGATTAATAAATTTTATAACGTCCTTGAAGGGACAGAAATATTATAGCAATGGCAAACGTCATAAAAAAAATAAGAGAAAGAAGAGCAGCTAAAAAGGCAGCTATAGATGCCGCACCTGGTACGTCTAGATTAGAAAAAAGATTAAACGCTGCTGGTGCTAAAGCTAGAGCTAAAAAAGCACAGCGTGGAAAAGCAAAAGAAGCAAAGAAAGCTGCGACAACTAAATTATCTGATAAGCAAGCTTCTGAGTTTGAAAAGTTTGCTGGAGTTAAAAGTACAGTTGCTCCAAAAAAGCGTCAATCTGGAGATAAAATAGTATCTGCAAAACCAAAAGCAAAAGTTGTACAGCCTAAGAAAAAAGCTCCTGTTAAAACTGATAAAACTTCAGACATGACTTTTAATCAAGCGTTTGCTGCTGCTAGAAAAGCTGGACAAAAACGCTTTGAGTGGAGAAACAAAGAATATAACACTAAGCTAGCAATGTACGGTGCTAAACTAAAGAAGAAGTAATAAATGAAATCACCCCTTAAGAAATCCATAGGCGAGGTAGTTACTGATTACGGTGCCAGGGTAATGAAGGTATTTAAGAAAGGGCTACTACAACGTAGCCTTTTTGATTTTTATGGAGATGTTAAGGCAGATAAACTTAGGGTAAAAGAATCTGCTAGCGTCCCAGCGACACCTGTGGATGGTGACGGTGGTGTTATGTATACTAAATCTGCAGACGGTAAACTATACTACAAAAGTAACGAAGTTGCTGAAGTAGAGATTAGCTCTAGTGGAGCTACATTAACTACTGAACAGGTTCAAGATATTGTAGGTGCTATGGTAGATGGTGGTACTGAGACCAACATTGCTGTTACTTACGATGATACTGGTGGGAAGTTAAACTTTGTGTCTACTAATACTACCTACTCAGAAGCTACAGGATCAGCAGAGGGGCTTATGTCTACTGCGCATCATGATAAGTTAGATAATATTGAGCCAAATGCCACTGCTGACCAAACTCAGGCTGATATAAACGCTTTAAATATAACAGCAGATGCTTTAACATCTGGTAATAAAACTTTAGATGGTACATTTCAATCAAAAGGACTTGTAGTAGATGGCAATGTAAGTGTTACACCAGGTGATGGTGTCGCAATACATGTAGACGCTTCGGATATAACAGATAATAATACATCTGCTTCTGGAACATCTATTGTATATAGTCATATAAATTTTGAAAACCCTAGATTATTTGCTACAAACTCAAACGTAACAACTACTAATGCTTTTACTTTATACATAAAAGGGGCACCAGTAGCAAGTACTAATCAAACTATTACTAATGCCTATTCTATATATGTGCAAGCTGGAACTTCATATTTTGGAGGAGCTATAACTGCTAATGGAGGTGTTACAGGTAATGTTTCAGGTTCGTCTGGGTCTTGTACGGGTAATGCAGCTACAGCTACAGCATTACAAACAGCTAGAAATATAGGTGGTGTTAGTTTTAATGGTACTGCTAATATAAATTTACCTGGAGTTAATACGTCAGGTACTCAAGACACAAGTGGTAACGCTGCGACAGCAGATGCTTTAACATCTGGTAGTAAAACTATAACAGGAGGTTTAACTGTAACAACAGAGTTTTCTTCACCTAGAAGAAAATTTGTTAGAACAAGTACTGCAACTCATTTTGAAGTAAATGGAGACGTGCTTTATTTTGGAAGTGGAAGCACAACTCAAGGAGACCTTTGCTACCTAAAAGAAGATGGGTCTTGGGGTCAGGCAGACGCTGATGGTGCAGCAACAGGAGATGACGCAGACAGAGACGCTATGGGAATGCTAGCTATAGCTTTAGGAACAGACCCAGACGTAGATGGTATGTTTATTAAAGGTATAATTACTATGGATTCAGATATGGGTGACGTAGGTAATCCAATTTATGTTAAAACTACTGCTGGAGGTATGTCTCATGTTGCACCAAGTGGAAGTGGTGATTTTGTAAGGGTGGTTGGTTACTGCTTAGATGATGACCATGGTATAATGTATTTTAATCCTGATAACACTTGGGTAGAAATAGCTTAATATGGCATATAAAGACGAAACATTAATATTTGAAAGTGACAAAGTTTATTACTCTACAGCAGGAGAAACTTTTGAAGTAATGATGGATTGGGAGTCTTCTATAATGGAGGCTTCTGCTAATTATGTATGCTCTAATGGAGGAGATATATTAGAAATAGGATTTGGTATGGGTATATCTGCAAATTATATTCAAGCTAATTCTATCAACTCTCATACTATTGTGGAATGTCATCCACAAGTATTAGAGAAAGCTAAAGATTGGGCTTTAGATAAACATAATGTAACTATAGTAGAAGGTGAATGGTTCGATGTAAAAAATTCTTTATCAACTTATGATGGGGTTTTTTATGATACGTTTGGTGAAGAAGATTGGAGTTTGTTTGGGAGTAATATAAAGTCGTTAGTTAAGTCTAAAGCTAAAGTAACTTGGTGGAACAACAATCCTAGTGCAACTACAATTCATAATATTAGTGGAGTTGAGTATGAAATTATAGATGTAAAACCTACGTCTAACAATTACTTTAATTCAAATAAATATTACTTACCTAAAAAAGAATATTAATGCCTACTATATACGCAGCTACAACAGATGGAGTTATTGACTCAGGTATTCAAAGTTCTTGGAGCAACGCTAGGGGTGCAACAACAGGTACTGTAAGTAACCATAACTCGACTTTTACAAACTTAGCTTTAGGGGCGTCTATATTTTCAGGTAGAGGAGCTTCTACTTATAAAGTCTTGAGAAGTTTTTTTGATTTTGACACTTCTGCGATAACAAGTACAGTATCTTCAGCAACTTTAAAGTTATATTTTTCAACCGACGTAGGTGATGGTGATGCAATTGTTGTTCATAGTACCGCATTTACGGGTAGTAGTGGTGCATTAGCTGCAGATGATTTTAAACATTTAGATTTTAACACTCCGTATTCAGGACAAATAGATACTTCGTCAACAGGACTAACTAGTATCACACTTAATGCTGCAGCGTTATCATACATGCAGAATAACGATAAACTTAAAATTGCTGTAATAAACTATAAGTATGATTATGATAACCAAACACCTGTAAGTACAACTGGGCACTATGTAGGATTAAGATATTCTAATTACTCTGGGACAAGTTCAGACCCTCAAATAGATTATACAGCAGCTACTGGTTACGGTAATACAGTAGTAGGTGTATCTGGTGGTACTATAGGTAAAGTATTAGGCGTGAGTGCCGCAAACATAGATAAGGTAACAGGCGTTTAAAATAAAATAATTTTTATATATTTGCAAACACACATAATTTAAAACAAAATGGCAACAGTAACATCAAAATTAACACTATCTAGTACAGATTTGTTATCGCAAACTTTAAACCTATCTGTAATAAACGCTATTACAGCATCTGGTACAACAGGTCTAGCTCGTA
>Ga0222716_10002364_pt1 | contig 15307 bp, 8 predicted proteins | sample C33_13DmetaG_FD_165044 | JGI IMG/M metagenome (GOLD analysis project Ga0222716, IMG submission 165044) | Estuarine water microbial communities from San Francisco Bay, California, United States - C33_13D | ecosystem: Environmental > Aquatic > Marine > Unclassified | place: USA: California... | reverse complement strand
GCCTTGAGCGTTTCATCACGGTGTGCCCTTATTGAGATTGCACTACCCCCTTCGGAACCGGTTTTCGTGGAGGCCATTTAGGGACAACCATTAGAAAGGGTCTGCATTAGGGCGGGCCAATACACCCGACGGTGTGAGAAGGTATGCCGATGAGCGCCAGTGATGCAATTTATGCCAAAGTCGTAGCCCGTGACCCCGAACAACCGGAATTCCATCAAGCGGTCAAGGAAGTGCTTGAATCGTTGGAACCCGTTCTTGAGGCGAACCCCGAATTCATCTCCGTGGTGGAGCGCGTGGTTGAACCCGAGCGCCTCATCCACTTCCGTGTTCCTTGGGTGGATGACAGCGGTGCCGTTCAGGTCAACCGTGGCTTCCGAATTCAGTTCAACGGAGCCATCGGGCCCTACAAAGGCGGACTTCGATTTCACCCAAGCGTGAACGCCTCGATTTTGAAGTTCCTCGCCTTTGAGCAAATTTTCAAGAATTCCCTGACCGGCTTGCCCATGGGTGGCGGCAAAGGTGGCTCGGACTTCGACCCCAAGGGCAAGTCTGATGGTGAAGTGATGCGCTTCTGCCAGTCCTTCATGATGGAACTTTGGCGACACATTGGGCAAGATTGCGACGTCCCCGCCGGTGATATCGGGGTGGGCGGCCGAGAAATCGGATACATGTTCGGCATGTACAAGCGTCTTCAAAACGAATTCCAGGGCGGTGTGCTCACCGGGAAAGGGTTGTCCTACGGCGGCTCTTTGATCCGACCTGAAGCCACCGGATACGGTTTGGTGTATTTCGCTCGTGAAATGCTGGCCACCAAAGGCAAGTCCTTCGAAGGTGCCGTTGTCTCGATTTCAGGTTCCGGAAACGTGGCTCAGTTTGCGTGTGAAAAGGTGCTTGACCTCGGTGGAAAGCCCGTCACCTTCTCGGATTCATCGGGCTGGATCCACGACCCCGAAGGCATTGACCGCGAGAAGTTGGCTTGGGTCATGGACCTCAAGAACAACCGTCGCGGACGAATTTCCGAATACGCCAAGCAATTCCCATCGGCCACGTTTACCGCTAGCGCTCCCGAGCCGGCCGTCAACGGTCTTTGGGGCGTTGATGTCGATGTTGCTTTGCCATGCGCCACGCAGAACGAATTGAACGGCGAAGAAGCTGCCATGCTGGTCGCCAACAAGGTGATCGCCGTTGGTGAAGGCGCCAACATGCCGTGCACGCCAGAGGCGGTTGAGGTGTTCCAAAAGTCGGGCGTCTTGTTCGCCCCCGGAAAAGCATCCAACGCAGGCGGTGTTGCCACCTCCGGACTTGAAATGTCCCAAAACTCTCTGAGAATGCCCTGGACCCGTGAGGAAGTTGACCAAAAATTGGAGAACATCATGGTGAACATCCACAAGAACGCCTTTGAAACGGCCAAAAAGTACGGCCGAGAAGGCGATTACGTGTTCGGTGCGAACGTGGCAGGCTTCCTCAAGGTCGCCGAGGCCATGATCGCTCAAGGCATCGTTTGAGCATCACGTTTCAGGCGTCGATGCCGTCTCAGTTTCAACGAGGCTGGGCCAGCGTATTTTGATGCGCCGGAAGAGCCAGCGTGAGAAGAGCATCGACGCTCCGAGAAACAGAATGGATGTCCACCACGGGGTAGCATCGTTCGTTGCCAGGATGTAGGTCGCCACGAGAATGCCCGTGCCGTAAACGGCTCGAAAGGCCGAGAAGATCATCAGGCCCCGAAACCAAGGTTTGGCCATCAAGCGGTTCAGCCGCCCAGCCAAGAACGCCACCTCGCATCAGCCGCGGAATTCAGCAAAGTATTGTTGCGTGTATCGAACGGCGTCTTCGTGCGGGTAGCCTTGAGCGATGAGGCCGTTGTAATACTCGGTGGACGGGTCGGGTTGAACGGGCGGGGGGGCATAGACAGGTTGAGCCACGGCGGGCGGTGCTGTTGCGACGGGTTGAGCCGCTTGCGGAACACCAAAGCCTGGAGGCGGAGCAACGTACGTTGACGCTGCGGCGTAGGCGGGGGCTTCCATGTTGAGTTGGGTAACGGCCCATTCGCCTTCATCGGTGCCACCACGTCGCCGCAAGACGAGGGCGAGAAGACCGAGGATGAGGAGCAAACCGATGCCACCGCCGATCAAGACCGTAGGCGATGCCAGGGAGATTCCCTCGGCTTCGGGCTCAAGAATCCAACGGGATGCATCCTCCGGGTACGCATCTGCCCCGTCTGCTGCTCGCCATTCGGGGGTTGGGTCGGAATAATTGTCGCCGTCGGTGTCAACGCATCCGAGGCGGTCAGCAGTTGAATTTCCAAAGGCGAGCGGGCAGGCATCGGCCCCTTGCTCCAACGTCCAAAGTTCGTCAGCGTCAGAGCGCCCGTCGCCGTCGCTGTCTTCGCAGCCAAAGCGGTCGATGGTAGAGGTGCCACGGACGGTTGGGCAGGCGTCGGGTCGGTCACCGTTGGGGTTGTCGCCAAAGAAATCGTTGTCTTGGTCCGCCCATTGTGTCGCATCGGACATGAAGGCGTCTGCACCCTGAAGCGGGGTCCACGTGAACTCCGGGTCCGAGAATCCGTCTTGGTCGCTGTCTGCACAGCCGAGCCGGTCCTCGGTCGAGGTTCCTGGGATGCTGGGGCACGCATCGGCATCGTTACCGGACGCGTTGTCCCCGTAGCCGTCACCGTCGGTGTCCGCCCATTGCGTTGGGTCGTTGGGGAAGGCGTCTTGGAGGTTGTACCATCCATCGCCGTCCTGGTCTGGACATCCGATCATGCCGTTCTGCCAGGAGGTGCCTTCCTGCGTTGGACATGCATCTTGTTCCGTGGTCGCTGCGTTGTACTCGCCGGGCCATGATGGGTTCCGGTCCTCCCACGTGGTGTTGGCATAATTGTCTCCGTAACCGTCGCCGTCAAAATCCGACCACTGCGTTGGGTCATCGAGAAAGGCGTCGGCGCCGTCATCTGGATTCCACGTGTTGTCAGGATTGGAATAGCCGTCGCCGTCGGTGTCGGCGCAGCCAAGGCGGTCAAGGGTGGAGGTTCCGCTCACATCAGGGCAGTCATCGGGCGTGGTTCCTTCGGGGTTGTCCCCGTAGCCGTCACCGTCTGCATCGAACCATTGCGTGGGGTCGAGCATGAACGCATCGTCCTCATCGGCCCATCCGTCGCCGTCCATGTCGGGACACGCATTCTTTCCGCCCAACGTGGAGTTCCCGGCTTGGTTGGGGCAATCGTCAAAGTTGTCGGACCAGCCGTCGTCGTCGCTGTCCACGCACCCCTCTTCACCCAGCGTAGAGGTGCCGATGACGGTTGGACAATCGTCGCTGACGTCTTCAAATCCATCGCCGTCATCGTCCGTGTCTTCATCGGCATCTCGGCATCCATCGCCGTCAACGTCGGTTACGCTGTCGGACTGCCAGGTGGGTCGAGGGGGCTGATAGGACGAACGGGGACATTGGTCGTTGGCGTTCTCCACCCCGTCGTTGTCCATATCGTTGTCTTCAACGCCGTCTTTGCAACCGTCCCGGTCCCAATCCGTTGAATTTGCAGGGTCGGCGAAGTCTTGGGTGGAATCCCAATTCGCCTCACCCGAACGGGGGCAGTCGTCGCCCGAATTGTCCGTTATCCCATCGTTGTCGTCGTCCACATCACAGGCGTCCCCTTGAGCGTCCCCGTCGGTGTTCTCCTGCAGAGGGTTGGAATCGGTTGGGCAATTGTCGGTATAGTCGGGGATGCCGTCGTTGTCAGAATCCGCTTTGAGAGCGGGGTTGACGGCCCAAACAAAGGCATCCCATCCTCCGGTGCTGCTCACGCTGTTGGTGCCTTTGGTGATGCTGTTGCTTCCGGATGGACCGGCGAAGGAACCCACCACGGCCACCATATCACTGGAATTGACCGCGATGTCCCAGCCCACCTCAAGGGCGTTGCTTCCCGTGACATCGAGCCAAGACCATCCGCCTGTGGACGTGAGACCACCCATAACGACGTCCGCATCGAGCGAAGAGATCCATGAACTGCTGGTTCCTGTGATTGATTTGGTGCCGCCGCTAAAGGTCCCGTCGAGGAAAAACGACGTGAAGACAATCTCGCCTCTTGAGGTCAAGTCCATGCCCTGGAGGCCATCACCGCTGCTGGAGCCGCCCGTTGCTGCCCATTGGTTGGCCGATGTTGCTCCTTCTTTGATGAAGAACACGTCTGCTCCGCCCTTGTTGGCGGTGATGGTCCAGCCGTTTTTCGCCATCGTTCCTTCAAACGAGCCGCCGAGGTAGAGGTCGCCTGAGCCGTCGATGGCGAGGTTGCTCAAGGTCACGGCCTGATTGGCGATCCCGTATCCTGTGAGCGATTGGAATGCGCCAGCGGTCGAGACCTTGAGCACGAACGAGTCTTGCGTTCCAACGACGTTGTAACTGTTGGTGCCGAACAAGATGTTGTTTTGGGTTACTCCGGAAACATAGATGTTGCCACCGGCATCCACCACGACATCGGTCACCTGTTGCGTGCCGATGCCGCCACCGCTGACGACCCACTTGAGGGCTCCGTTCATCCCGTCCAATTTCGCCACAAACACCTCGGCATTTGAGACGTTGATCGTGGTTCCTCCGAAATCGGTTTCTCCCGAGAAATATCCAGCCACGATGATGTCACCGGTTTGGTCCACCGCAATGGCTTGAGGAACGCTGCTATCGGTGGAAGAATTGGGTTTGGTTTGGAACCCTTTTGCCCACATCCAATTGCCGGCTGTGTCGGTTGAGGCGATGAACGCATCAAATTGCACCGACGTGGTCAAGGAGGTTTGGCCAAAGGAAACGGGTCCGTACATGTACCCCGAAACCACGGGTTTCCCGGTGGAAGAAGCGACGTCGGTGAAGAAGGATACACCGCCTTGGCTGTGGTCCGCTCCAACCAAAAAGTTCCAGTTGCCGGTGTCATCGAGAGAGGCGAGGTAGAAATCGTTCCCGTTTGAGTAGGGCGAGGTCGGGATGTAGGTGTGCGTACCAAAGGTCAGCGCTTGTGCCGATGAATTGACATCACCGGCAACGAAGTACCCAGCGTCTGAAGCAACGATGGCCCCGGAGAATTCATCGTGGGAGTTGGTTCCGCCGCTTGCAAGGAAGACTTCAGGCGTCGAGGAGCGTCCTGAGGCGGGTAAAGGTGCCATTTCCTCTGCCATCACCAGAGGGGCTGGAGTTGAAGCGGTGATGAGCACGCTCAAGAGCAACAAGGTGACGAGTGCGGTGCTGGTGGCGACGGTTCGGTGGCCCATGGTGCAAGGCTACCGCTCAAGGGACATCAAGGCTTGGACGGGTTGCCCCGTCTTGGCTCACTCGAGGTTGGTGTCGAGCGCCATCAAATCGCTGTCACCGGCATCGAGCACGGTGATGGTGGACACCGAAAACGGCTTTCCGCAGGCGATGCCCAGTTCACGGTTGACCATCCGGGCTCGGTGCATCGTCACTTCGGGGTGCGCAGCACGGAGCGCGGTGGTGTAGTCCTCTGGGCAGTTGGCGGCCAGAATGATCATCTTGGCTTCACCGCTTGCGCAGGCGTCTTTGGCTTGTCGTTGTCCAAACAACAGGTTTCCTGTTGCGATAGCGTTCTTCAATTGTCGGCTTAGGTCCATTTTTCTTCCTCCATTCTCCACATGTGTTTCTCATGGTTGGAACATCATTCCTCAGGGATGTAGTAGAGCGCAACGCTGCCGGTTCCCAAGGAAATGGGTTGACCGACAATGATGTTCTCTGCAACACCGGTCAAGTAGTCCTTCTCGCCGATGATACCGGCCTTGAGCAGGTGGTTCACGGTCACTTCGAAGGCTGCACGAGCCAAGATGCTGTGCTTGGTTCCGGAAACACCGTGGCGACCGATGGCTCGCACTTCACCTTCAGAGGTCATCACGTCGGCAACCATCAACAGGTGACGGACGTCGACTTCGAGACGTGCGCCGTCAAGCGTCAGTTGCAATTCGTTGACGATGGCTTGTCGGGCAGCTTCGATGCCCAAGTAATCGTAAATCTCGATGATGTTGTTGGTGTAGGTGCGGGAACGGTCGATGTTTTCCAATTCACTGATGCGTTGAAGGTTGCTTCCAATGGTCGAGAGGTAGTATTCACCGGTCTTGTCGTCAAGTTGCGGGTTGGCACGCTCGATACCGGGGATGCCCTTGAGGCGCATGTCACGGATCTTTTCCTCAAGTTGGAGAAGCATCGTGTACGACGGAGGGTTTTCCGCCAACTCAGCGAGGTCGTCCTCCGAGTGAACACCAGGAATGAGCGTCAACGTGGACGGGTTCTTTTCCTTGTCCGCTTGAACGAGAAGCCGGGTGGCTCGCTCCAACTTGTCCTTGACTTCAGCAGCGGTCATGTTTTTCTGCTTGAGGTTGGTTTTGTTGAGTTGAAGAACCAAGCGTCGTTGGGCGACGTCGGTTTCAAGCTTGGCGATGTTCACCGTGGTCGTCACCTCAATGGCGGCGGCCAGTTTCTTTGCAGCGGTGCCGTCTTGTTTCTGTTCTTCCTTCATTCGGATGGTCATCGTTGGCGTTTGCGGCACTTTTCGGGCGTCGACGATTTCAATGATTCGAGGAAGACCTTGGGTCACGTTGACGGTGGCCACACCTGCGTAGTGGAACGTACGCATGGTCATCTGCGTTCCCGGCTCACCGATGGATTGTGCGGTGATGATGCCGGCGGCTTCGTACGGGTCGATGCTGGCTCGCTCAAGGGCTTCGATGGCTTCACCGATGATCTTCTTTGCTTGCGGTTTGGTCAACTTCTTCTTTCCACGAGCATGACATGCTTTGGTCAGTTCGGCCAGGATGCGGTTGGTGAAACGGGTCGAACCGGCATCTTCTGCAGCGCTCTGAAGACTGGTGTAGACGGGGTCGTCTGCAAGGGCATCCTCCAACGAACGCATTTTGCGGTCGTAATCGTAGGTTTCCATGTCAGCGACGGTCTTGGTTCGCGCGCGCCGCTTGGAAAGACGGACCTTCGTGATGGGCCCGGAGGTGTCGGCGTCGCCATCGCGTCCCTTTTGGGTGGCTGCGATGATGGTGGCGTGGATGTTGCCGGCCTGTTCCGAATCGGTTTCGCAGATTTGAGCGATGTCGTTGGCGGTCATCACCTTGACATCGTCCCACTTGCGGTCGTCGGCAAGAGCGTGGGCAAAGGTTTCCTCAATGCCCAAATCCATGAGCTTCTTCTTGGTTGCACTCTTAACGACCATCAGTCCTCACCTCCACCGTCGTTCTCGTCGGCTTCGAATTCCCATGCTCCCATGTCCTCTTCGTCGTCGTCGCGCTCAAAGGATTCTCGGTCAATTTCGAGACCGCCTTCGGTGCCAAGCGCTGCGTCAACGATGACATCAATGTTGAACGGTGAACCGTGCACGCCACGTGAGGGGTCAATGCCGTCTTCGCCGTAGCTGAACTGGATGATGCGGTTTGCCGTGTTTCGGACCGAGAGCATGTCGTCATCGAAGACCTTCAAGTCGTCCATGGCGTTGATCAATCGGCGTTGCATGTAACCGGATTTCGCGGTACGGACGGCCGTGTCGACCAAGGACTCACGACCGGAAACCGAGAGCATGAAGAACTCCGTTGGTTCCAATCCACGCTTGAACGAAGAGGCGATGAAACCGCGCTCGTCCGCACCTCGGCCACCCCGCTTGAAGTGGGGCAGAACACGTTCGTCGTAACCTCGCTCCAGGCGCTTTCCACGGACCTTTGCTTGGCCGATGGAGGCGGCCATCATGGTCAGGTTGTCCATGGACCCGCGGGCTCCGGAGATGGCCATGTTGACGGCAGCGTTCGTTGAACCGGACTTGTTGAGTTCGTCCTTTGCAATGTCACCGGCTTCTTGCTTGCCTTTGTCGAGCATTTGCATGATGTTTTCTTCCAACGTTTCCCGCTGGGTTCGCCCGGGACGTGCTTCGTAGCCTTTCCCGGTCTTTCCGAACTTTTCGAGTTCTTCGTTAACACCGTCTTGAGCGAGGGCGTTGGCTGCGTTGATGGCGGCCACGGCCTCCTCGGAGAGGTCTTCATCGTCGATACCGGTGGTGAAACCGAGCGAGGTACAAGCGGCGATGGACAGGCGGGTAAACTCGTCAAGGAAGCGCGCCCCTTGCTCGGGGCCGTTGGTTTGAACGATGGCGTCCAACAATCGACCGTCTTCTGCACCGATGGCCCGCTTGTCAAGGGTCCCGTCAACGTTGCCGTCCTTGACCATGACCATGTCGTTGGAGCGGCTGCGGAACCGAAGGTGGATGTTGTCTGGGATGATGAGGGAGATGATGTCTTGTCCGCGGAAGGCAGGGTTGCCGTCAGCGTCCTTCACCAACTCGGGCAGTTGGCCGGTGTAGCCAATGTTCCCCAGCATCTCGAGACCGTGCACCTGGCGAATGAGCGTCCCGGGGCGGGACAGCAAGTAAGCGCCTGAGATGTGGTCGTGGATTCCACCGATCACCGCACCGCCGTAGCGGGGCGTGAGGATGTGTTCTTGGACACGCATCAAAATCTTCGCTTCGGCTCGAGCTTCTTCGGACTGAATGACGTGAAGGTTCATCTCGTCGCCGTCAAAGTCAGCGTTGTAGGGCGTACAGACCGCGAGGTTGAACCGGAACGTGTGGCCCTTCATGACACGAACTTCGTGCACCATCATCGACATGCGGTGCAACGAAGGTTGCCGGTTGAAGATGGCGACGTCGCCGTCGATCAGGTGACGCTCGACTTGGAGACCTGGCTTGGGGTTGCCGTAGCGGTCCAAGGTGGAGAGTCGGTCTTCAACACCGGTTCGCTCTTCGCCCCACTCGTCGAAGGGGCTGCCACAGTGAGGGCAAGCCACCTCGAGGTGTTCGGGGAAGGGTTCAGGGTGAGGGTTGTCCGCTTGGGCCAACTCGTGCATCCATCGGTAGTGGAGAACGGCACGAGGGTCGTCCTCGGCGAGCTTCTTGCCCTTTTCATCGATGCCTTGGAGGTTGTTGAGGGTCGCCTCGTCGTTGACGACGTAACTCACTTCTTCTTGTTGGTCCATTCCACTGAGGGAAATTTGCTTCTGAATGACCATGCCCGGCAGGAAGTTTGGCGCCGGAAGAACCGAGTGGAGGTCGTGGCGGGTCGTGGTGTCTTCGTTGCATTCGGGGTTGTGGCAGCGGAATCCTGCGTTGATGAGGCGGCTTCGCTGGTTGATCTTGACACGTCGGCCGTCGCCGCGCACGATGTAGTTTACACCGGGGTGGACTTCGGGGCCACGCAGGATCATCTGGCGCATTTGCTCTCGGTTCCGCGTAGTCACGCGGATGGGGACCGTCAATTCCTTGGCGATCTTGGTCGGCACACCGACCTCGTTCACGCTGAGGTAGGGGTCGGGAGAAATCACGGACCGTGCACAGAAATTGACACGCTTACCGGACAGGTTGCTTCGGAAGCGACCTTCCTTCCCCTTCAGGCGCTGCGTGAGCGTCTTGAGGGTGCGGCCGGAGCGGTGCCGTGCGGGTGGAATACCGGAGGTTTGGTTGTCGAAATAGGTGGTGATGTGGTATTGGAGCAATTCCCACAGGTCCTCAACGATGAGTTGGGGGGCACCGGAGTCACGGTTCTCACGCAGACGTTGGTTGATGCGAAGAACGTCAACCAATTTGTGCGTCAAGTCGTCTTCCGAACGGTCGCCGCTGTCCAGAGTAATGGAGGGGCGGACCGTGATCGGGGGTACGGGAAGCACCTTCAGGACCACCCACTCGGGACGGTTTTGTTTGTCCATGCCGATGAAAATCAGGTGTTGCGGAGGGATGCTGCTGAGCCACTCACGGACATCGCGAGGGTTGAGTTTCCGCTCGGTGTTGTCGTGCTTTTCCTTGAACGTCGTTGGTTTGTCGAGGATGATTTTTCCTTGGGACGAGCCGCAGTGCATGCACACCTTTCGCTTGGTGCCCGAGGTGACCTTTTCCACTTCCTTGATGATCTTCGAGAACTCCGTGGAACCAACACCGTGCTTGGTGATGACGTCGCGAATTCGGTTTCGGTAGAAATCCTGCTCGGTTTGCTCGGGGTTTGAACCGGGAGAAGTGCCCGCTTCGCTGTGAAGCAAGATGTTGCTGCACTCGTTGCACGTTGCCTTGAGAGCTGTCTTGATGAGGTTCACGAAACCGATGTGGATGACGGGCAGTTCCAGTTGGATGTGCCCGAAGTGACCGGGTGAGTCTTGGTACTGACAGTTGTCCGTCGGGCAGAGAAGACCGGGTTCGATAACACCCATGTGCGGGTCCATCAGACCCTGCTTGTAGGCGTGCCCGTCGTCCTTGTAGGTGTCTGCCGTCTTCACTTCAACAGCGGACATCTTGCGGATTTCCAACGGGTCCATCAAACCAAATCGAATCTGGGCGATTCGCTTGGGGATCATCGTGCTTTTTCGGCTCATTTTCGGTCCTCCAGTTCAAGACGCATGGCCACACCTAAACTCTTCATTTCGTCCAGGAGCAGCTTGAATGCATAGGATGTTTGCACCTTGTAGACTTCAGCGCCATCGCCGTGGATGGGGCTGACGTAGGTGCCACGCTTGGGGTCGTACCAGGCGATGTGACCGGACTGAGCGCAAACGTACATGTCGATACCGTCCGATTCATCGAGCAATCGGTCCTTGATGACCATCGATGCGCCGTGTGCAATCAAACAGTCTCGCTCCATCTCACCAAACCGCAGACCGCCTTGTCGGGCTCGTCCTTCGGTGGGTTGGCGGGTCAAGATTTGGACTCGACCACGGGAACGGGCGTGGATCTTGGAACTCACCAAGTGGTGCAAACGCTGGTAGAAGATGCATCCAACGAAGATTTCGGCAGGGTAACTCTCGCCGGTCTCACCGTTGATCATCATCTCACGGCCGGTGTGAGCCAAGCCGTTTCGGACGAGGCCGTCGCGCAGACTCGACTCTTTCTCGCCTCGGAAGGCCGTTCCGTCAATGCGGCGTCCTTCCATGGCGCCGACCTTGCCGCCGATCATCTCGAGAACGTGGGCGACGGTCATCCGGGAAGGAATGGCGTGCGGGTTGATGATGAGGTCAGGAACGACACCGTCGGGGGTGAAGGGCATGTCCTCTTGTTCCACCAAGCGTCCAATAACGCCCTTTTGACCGTGGCGAGAAGCGAACTTATCGCCGACTTCGGGGACTTTGTGGCTTCGGACCATGACACGAACCAAGCGGCCGGAATCGAGGGATTCCGTGACGTAGACGTTGTCGACCCATCCTTTCTCACCGTGGCGAACGAGCATGGAGGATTCTCGGCGTTCTTGAGCCATCAAGAAGTGGCCACCGGAGGACTCTTCCAAGAAGCGAGGTGGGCTGGTCTTTCCAACCAACACGTCGCCGCCTTCCAATTGGGATTCGGGGACGGGCAAGCCGTCGGCTTCGAGGTGGAGGTATGCGTCCGGTGTCTTCAGGCCCTTGATCTCCTGCTTGGAGGTGCCGGGCTTTTCGATTTCTTCAACCTGGCCGCCAGGGAACCGTCGGCGTTCGGCGTTGTAGGTTCGGTTGAAGGTTGAGCGGCCCAGTGCGCGGTCGATGGAGCCCTTGTTCATGATGACAGCGTCTTGCATGTTGTAGCCGTGAAGCGACATGATGGCGACGATGAAGTTCTGTCCACCCGGTCGGTCGTCAAAGTGGGTCGTTTCCATGGCTCGCGTCTTGGTGATGGAGCGTTGAGGGTAGTGGAGGATGTGGGCCCGGGTGTCCGGTCGCATGCGGTAGTTGGCGCTGGGAAGGCCCAAGGATTGCTTGACCATGGCCGTTCCACCGGTGACACGAGGCGTGGAGTTGTGCTCCGGGTAAGGGATGAGGGATGCGCAAACGCCCAAGACGAGTTGCGGGTCGATCTCACAGTGCGTGTGCTCGTCGGTGTAAAGCAGCGGTACTTCGAACGTGGTCGTATCGACCTTTCCGTTGGGCATGCTGACCTTGGCCTGCAAGGCGGCAACGGTTGAGCGAGGTTCTCCGAGGTTCATCCACTCCACGTCTTCGTACTTGACGACGCGGCCTGCCAAACCGGCGGAGTCGCCTTCGGGCACGGTTTCGGGTAGCACGAACGGGCGAGGGGCGATGTAGAGGTCTTCTTCCTCTTCAGCGTCAACCCATTCCACGACGCCTTCGATGACGAGTTGGCGGAAGTTCATCTCGCCGCTTGCAAGCTTTGCAAGGTGCTCGTGGGTCAGGCGGGGGGCACCGTCGTAAAGGATGAGCAAGGGTCGTAGAATTCGTCCCTTGTCGGTGTTGATGAAGATGTCCTTGTTGTCCACATCGTGGCGAATGGAAACTTCCGAGGGGATGACGCCGCGGCGGCGAGACGACTTGAAGTGGTCGACCAGCTTGCTTCCACGCTTGTGAATCCCGTAGATGTCACCGTTCACGTGGACGCGGTCACCATCGGTCCAGTCATCGGGTTGGTAGACGTCAAGTTCGTCGAGTCGCTCACGGATTTCCACTTCGTTGATGTCCTCAGAGATGTCGATCATCTGAGCGGCGTTCTTGACCAAGCCGCAATTCTGGCCTTCCGGCGTTTCGTTGGGGCAGAGTCGGCCCCACTGCGTGGGGTGAAGGTCACGTGCTTCGAAATGCGGTTGACTGCGCACGAGAGGGGAGGTCACACGACGCATGTGCGAGAGTGCAGCCAAGTACGTCGTCCGGTCGAGCAATTGGCTGACACCGGAACGCCCACCGACCCAGTTGCCGGTTGCGAGTGCGTGCATGATCTTCGACGTGAGGACATCCGGACGCAGGCACGACGTGATTTTCAGCTCACGCTTGCGGTTGTGATGGCGCTCAAGTTGGTACTTCAAGTCCCGGGCGAGTTGTCCAGCGGAGACGCGGAAGAGGTCTTCGATGAGGTCGCCAGCGAGGCGGACACGCTTGTTGGCGTAGTGGTCCTTGTCGTTCGGGTCTCGGCCTTCAATGGCCATTTCCAACACTTGGCGAACGATTCGTCCGAGGTAAATGGCCTTCTTCTCGCGGTCGCCGGCTTGGTCGCCAAGATGCGGGAGAAGTTCCCGGTCGAGCAACTGGTTGACGCGTGCCTCTCGGTATTCTTTTTGCTGACCTGCGGCGAATTTCTTTTCAAGCCACTGGTGGCTTTCCTCGGTCGTCACGACTTTGTATTCCTCGTTGTCGTTGACTTCATTGATGTTGGCAACGATGAACTTGAACGAATCGGTGTTGCCAGCAATGGCTTGGAAGATTTGCTGGTCGTTTTCAACACCGAGGGCTCGCATGAGCAGAACAACGGGGATGGCGGTGGTTCCGGCCGTGCTGATCTTGACCATGAGCATGCCGTCACGGCGCTTCTCAACGGTCAGAGGTTTTCGCATGCCGTCCTTTTGGGAGAAAATCTTGGCGACTTCGGTTTGCTTGGCATAGCGCTTGTTGATTTCAACCGTCACGCGGTTTGGAGCAAGGTCTTCCATCGAAATGAGGACGCGCTCGGTACCGTTGATGATGAAATAGCCACCGGGGTCAAGGGGGTCTTCGCCCTTCTTGCGCAGGAGGTCGTGCCACGTGCCCTTGTCCTCTGCGGAGGTGGTCGGGGCCAACACGCGGTCACCGGCGATGTGCTTGGGGTGAAGGTTGCACCGTTCGGACCGGACCATGATGGGCATCGAGCCGACGGGGACGCCAGTTTCGGTGGGTGAGGGCACGCCGTTTCGCTTGATGGTGAAGTCGATGGTAACGGGGGACATGTAGGTCAACTTGCGCAGGCGGCACTCCATTGGCGTCGATGGGTTGAGGGCCCCGTTGGCTTCTTTGACCGTTGGTTGCCCAAGTTTGACGTTCTTGAGTCGGATGACGATGTCCTGGTCGTGGACGTCGAGTTTGATGTAACCGCCTTCATCGTCGTCAAAGTCCTCGTCGGTTCCAACGCGGATGTTTCGGATGATGCGTTCCATTCGAGAGATGGTGTTCTCCGATGCGGGGATACAGTCGTTGTATGATGCGAGTTGGTGGTTGACCAGGCTGCGTTCTTTGAAAAATGCTTGAATGATTTCCTGCATGATGTTTCTCTCCTTCAGTTCCCCTCGACGATGAGTCGGTATGCGATCGTTCGACCCGCTGATGGGGATTGGCGAGCGACTTTCAGCACGCGGTCGGCAATCCAGCCTGCTGCGAGCGGTTTGTAATCGGGGTCTGCCAGACTTGCGGCAGCGTCTTTTGCTTCTTCGGTTTCCTTGATGACTTGGACCACGGGGTCGGTGATCAGAATCTTCGGGAGCAGCTCTTTGGCGAGACGCTCCTCGCCCGTTTCGGGGTCAAGTTGCATCATCTGCCACGGAGCGAGTTCTTCCATTTCGATGGCGAGTTGTGCTTCGGGGGAAATGTTGGCGTCACCGACGAGTTCCTGGTGGGGCACCAGTTCGTGGTTCAAGGCGTTGAATCGGGAAGTGATTTCAGGGCGATCGAGGTCGTCGATGGCCTTTGCACGAATGGTAATTTTCGTGCTTTTCTTTGCTGCACGTCGTCGAGAGCCCTGTTCGGCGATGATGTTCATGGTGTTGATGAACTCCTCGGCGTCTTTTGAGATGCCCAGCGTCGAAGCCACCTCATCGTGGCTCATGTTCTTGATGTCGGTCATGTTTCGGTCGGTGGCGAGTTTGTGAGCGTACTCGTCAGAGACGCCGAGTTCCATCAACCGCTTTTTCGTTGCACTTTTTACGACCATTTTTACACCCCGGATCGCCCACCCACACGGAGCCTGCAGCCCAATCAGGCGGGCCCGACGGGGTTCGAACCCGCGACCATCGGATTAAAAGTCCGACGCTCTACCTGACTGAGCTACAGGCCCAATGTAGCAACTTGGGCTTTTGGTCCGACCTTCATGGTGTTCTTATACGTTTCGTGTTGGGGGTGAGCCATGCACCGCTGCGGACCCGGAGAATCATCTTCCTCAGTTTGTGGCGTAAACGGCCACAAAGGGGGAGAAAATACATCTTCTCGGGGTCGGGCATCCATAGGCATATGAGGCAGTGTCCACCGGTGAAGCATGTGAAGCCAGCCCCGCCGTTTGACCGCAGTCATGCCGACCGGGAAATCGAGGGTCTGGCACGCTCGGCAGAGGTTGTGGTGTGGACCGACCCCTTCGGTACCAAGTTCACGGTTCCAGTTCCGCCCACCGTGTACCCCCCGCGGGAGGACACCAACTTGCTGGCAAAGGTGGTTGCACGAACGTTTCCTCGGCCCTCCAGCACATGGCTGGAAATTGGTTGTGGCAGTGGGGTCCTGACGCTCTTTGCCGCTCGAAACGGCTGTTTGGTGACCGCATGCGACGTCAATCCCTTTGCTGTCGCAGCGACAA
>Ga0222716_10002358_pt1 | contig 15330 bp, 25 predicted proteins | sample C33_13DmetaG_FD_165044 | JGI IMG/M metagenome (GOLD analysis project Ga0222716, IMG submission 165044) | Estuarine water microbial communities from San Francisco Bay, California, United States - C33_13D | ecosystem: Environmental > Aquatic > Marine > Unclassified | place: USA: California... | reverse complement strand
TCTCGTGTCCTGTCCGTAGACGACCTCCACGGGGTGCTGGTCGTTGTCGTGATATTCGAAAAACACATCTCGGCGTTCTTGGGCACTCGGGATGGTCAGGAGATATGACTTATAATTGTACTTTTCCCCGCCCCTCGCTAAAATGAGCACAAGTACAATTACGAGCAGTAATGCGAGTAACATTATTATTTAAATTATATTTTAATTTCATTTATAAATGATTTAAAGAAATGGGTCGTTATATACTTGTAGCCAATCATAGCTCAGTTGGGAGAGCAACTGACTGTAGTCTCACGACTAACAACTGCTGTAATCAGTGGGTCCCTGGTTCGAATCCGGGTGATTGGATACACTCTCTTGTCGTCTAGTGGTTTAGGACATTCGGCTGTTAACCGGGCAACCAGGGTTCGAATCCCTGCAAGAGAAATACCTTACTTTTTACATACACATTCTTATGTATGTAAAAAGTATAGATATGTTCATGCGGTTTCTATTTGGAGGAGATTCGCCAGAAGCCCGTCGTCGTGAAGGTTTCAAAGAAACCATTTTTATAGAGGCGTATAACGAAGTCGGTGAATGCATCGTGTTAGAGGCGCCTTCTCCTGTCAGAAGCGATTTACATCCAAGATTAGCGTCACCCGTCGCGAGGAACCTAACTTTTCAACGCTATGATATTTTGCGTGATCGAACATGAATTCCTCACCAGTTTCGTGTACGTGTTTATGTGTCCACGTGTAAAGCGTGCAGTCGCCATCACCTTCTAAGGTCATGTGGTAGCGAAGTTGTAAATTACTCTCCGCCCTGTGGGCTGGGATGTGCATCGGTCCTTCTATGACTGCGATGACCCCTGTTTCTTTGTCAACGCTTGGAATTTTGTCAATAATATTTTGTATCAATGGAAAATCACAAACATTGTAATAATAATACTTTTCGTTTTTGGGAAACCAACTATCTTTGTCGTGGAAGTAATGTTTCGTGACATTCCCCTCATTTTCAAAAAAACATCGACGTATTTTTCCAAAATTAAAGCCAATCTCCCAAAGTGCAAATGGATGATATTCCTTCTGACCACAGAAGATGTCGACGAGGGTATTTCGCATGCCCACGAGGGGGCGCCATGGGTTTTGAAAATATAATTTATCCATGGGAGGTTTGCAATAGTCCCAGGCTACTAAGGCGAAAGGCACGCTCGCTATCCACCACATTAATTTCTCTGTATATATTAAAAATGCCAGGATACAGGCGCTCGATGTACACCGCCCCCGAACCGACGGAGGAAACTCCCGACCTGAATGCTCGTTTTTTCATGCCGAGCATGGAGGAGCTTTTGATGCTCGCCATCGTCCTGGCTTTGTTCTTCATGCGAAAGACCATGAACAACGTCGCCTACACCGCCGCGTTGTCTGGTCTCGTCGCTTTGTACGTGTACAAGCGCGTGCAAAAAGTTGAAAAGTATTGCTCGAAGTGCATGATGTAAAAAAATATATGTAAAACGTAAGATATGATTGAGGTGAAACTCATCAGGTCTCCCAGTCCTAAACACAAATTTAGGGTCATCTTTAGAACTGGAAGGTATGTTGATTTTGGTGGACGTGGGTATTCCGACTACACCCTTCACAAGACCCCGGAAAGAATGCGTCTCTATGTGCAACGTCATGGTGGTTCTATTCCAGCGCCTGTTTTGAAAGAGAGTCGACCGGGGAAAATTCAGAGCGGTATGCTCGCCGTGGACACGAGTCGTAAAGAGTTGTGGACAGCGGCGGGTGTGGGTACCGCGGGTTTTTGGTCGCGATGGTTACTTTGGTCGTACCCAACCCTTGACGATGCAAAAAAGTATATTTCTAAAAGATTTAAAATAAAGTTTACAAACGTTTAAATATAAATGTCCTGGAGACCCGCAACCCTCGAGGAATTGCAAAATATTGTGAGAGATGTCATTCTCCCTGAACTCGTCCAGTTGAGGGAGGAGGTCCACTACCTCCGTAAACACACGTGGCCGTACGTTCAAGCCATGAAGGAGAATGGGGCGCAATTGAGTGACATGCAAGCGAAGAGAGAATTCTTCAACAACCTATACGACGAGGATGTTCAAGAACTCTTAGCTCTGAAAGCGAAGTGTGCAAAAAGTGTGGGGCTCAGTGCCATAGAGTACGACACGATTAGAAGAAATCATCCGTCCGGTACATCTTGACGTTGTACGCACCCTCTTTTCCGAGAACGTCAACACTCTCATTCCCATAGAATTCGGGGCATCCAATGTCCTCGGTACACTCACGACCTTCGTGCGTCACGGGCACCGGGTACATCTGTTCCCCTGACGTCGTCGTGTAGTAGTTATAGCGGTCTCTGTACCCGCGCGCTTCTTTGCCGTACAAGGGCAGGGTCTCATTCCCCGGACCGACCAACAATCCCATTTGCTGCATGTGTCCCGGTTTATACTGCTTGATGGGTGGCCCCCTGTATTCGGGCGCTCGTCGCATCGGTTCTGACGGCACGCGCACTGGTACAGGCACTTCGACTCGCACCGGCACCTCCACCGGTACGACCACTTTCTTGGGGTTGTACCAGTTGTAAAGCACGACCAATGCCAACACGAGGATGGTCGCATACATGAGCCTTGTTTTATTTTTATTCTTCATGTATGATATATACTCATGGCTGAGAAAAGAAAAGCGAACACGACCAATCTACTCGGCGAAGCTGTTCGAAAACAAAAGAAAAAAAACGAACTACAAAAGCGGAGAAATGAGGAAGCCACGCGCTTGGCGCTCGAGGCGAAAAGAATACGCGATAAACGCGAGAGGGAAGAGCGCGACATGGCAGAAGCCCAGCGAAATCTTAATACCAGGGGGTCGATGATACAAGTCATGCGTCTCCGCGCGCTGCAAGAACGCGAACGCGAACAGCGTCGAGTGGAAGCCATGTACCAACGCATGCTCGGGCAGGTGATGCGACGAGCGACCTTCACGCCCACGGATTTCAAACAACTTGGAAAGATTGCGAAGGCGCGTTCGGACAACAAAATTGTTGAGGTCGAACGTCTCATTAAAGAGTGGACGGCTATGGTGAAAAAGCGTGCGTGTCGTTTGAAAAAGAAGAACATGCAAAACATTGCCACTGGTCTGAACATCGACACGAGCAACAGGAAAAAGAAGAGAGCTCAGATTTGCCAAGAAATCAAAAATAAAATCTAGTGATAAATTATACTACAATGGTCAGGCCTGGAGACCTGCGAAAAATGTTTACGGAAATGGATGACGAAGAACCCCGGGTCGCTGTCATGGCGAAGAATCTTGGTAGCGCGACAAACTTGTATGCGTTTCAGAAAAAGTTGGCAAACTACAAGGATAAGAAAATCCCCAACTATCTCATCGCTGTTAAAAACGCACGCCCGATGCTTTACGAGCGAGTGTTGAATAAGGCGCGCACGCTCCCTAACAGAATTCTCGCGAGTGGTAAGCAAATCTCCAACTCTGTGAGTCAGAACTCGTCCCCCAAGGAGTTGTTCAATGCGATGAAAAAGTTGAATGGCTTGAAGTCGGCGCACGAAAAAACAAAGACACTGGCGAGTCCTTTTGCGACGAAAAATGTCACACCCATCGGGAATGTGAAATTCACACAAAACCAGATGGCGGAGGATTTGGCCAAGTCCCGTAACTGGACGAACTATTCGAAGAAGGCGCTGTTGTATCAAGGCCAGGCCAACTATTCCAAGGCGGTGGTCGACGCGAAAGCCGTGCTCTCGAATCGCGTCAAGAAGCGATATGAAGAACTCACGAAGAAACAACAAGAACAGACTCAAAAATACGCCAACGTCGCGGGAATGAACAAGTCCTCGAGCCCCGAGAATTTGTTGAATGCTCTCGCGGAGATGCGTCGGTTCAAGCGACCTTTCATGACCCGGAAGCAAACCTAAATTTATCAAACATGTGTACAGACGTCCTAAAGTTGAAATACACAATCATGCACAAAGCATCACCAATATCGTGTTTTCTTTCGTAGGGGACTTCCCCCTCGATGTACTTTTCAGCGATACTGGTGGTTCTCTCTTTTCGTTCCTCGTAGTTCAGGTGTCGCATGCCAAAGTGTGTGTGCAAAGACACTGGATGCACTAACGTGACTTTATCTTTGAACATGTAGTGTAACAATACTTCTATGTTTTGAAAACCCCCGGGTGGTTGCCGTTCTATGAGAACGTGTTCCGCCGCATCGAACCATTCCCTGTGTTCATTCACCATTAACGGAACGAGGTCTACGATGTCGTTACTATGAATGTATTTGTAATCCTGTAAACTCACCTTTTTCATCCACACCGGTTTGACTTTAGCGCCCTCGCACTCGGCGAAGACTAAACCCATGTTTAAGTATCCGACATCGATGGCGAGAACCTTTCGCATACATTTAAAAGGTTGGTGACTCTTTAAATGTATGTTGATTGAAGCCATAGGGCTCACGAGTTCAATATTAATATCCGTGATGTTCGTGCCACAGGTGGTCCACGCGTATCGCACGAAGGACACGGCGGCAATAAGTTATTGGTTTTTAGCCATAAATCTCATCGCCAGCGCGATGGGTTTGGTGTACTCTTTGTATTTTAAAGTCATTCCCATGATAGTCGCCAACACGTCGGCATCTTTGTTTTCGATGACGCTCATTTCATTTAAATACACAAATGAGCGACACATAAATGTTGAGTTATATTAATGAACGACAGAGAGGGTATCATAAAAAATATTGCACTCATTGGTGAATACTTAATTCTTCTTGACTCTATATTTCGCAAGAATAATTTTTAAATCATCTTCGACAATCTTGAATCTCTCAAGCCTATACTGCACAAACATCCACAGGAAAAACAACATTGATTTTAACAAGTTGTTCGCTGCTGTGTCATCCATCTTATACACAGGCGACACGAGTCGATGAAAAAATGTTTCATCCTTGTTCTTCCCAGTGACGTAGGTTTCAAACTGCGTCATCGCGCACGTGTCGTCGTTCACGCTCCAGTGATAAAATATGAACGGAATGAGGATGGAGTACATCTGCAAAAGTTTGTCATCGTTTACGAATGGAATGATGATTAGAAACAGCAGGAAAATTGTGTGAAGTGCGAAAATTATGTTCATCTATTCTAAGATGGAAAAAGATAAAAAAATTCCAAAAATATGGCACCCGCAGCAAGAATCTATACTTAAAGGATGGGGGGAAAGTGCGGCCTGTTACAGGTACATGCACTACCAGGCTTTTTTGAGATATAGGAAATCAAACATGCGTTATACTTTGCCCGTGATTGTGCTCTCGACCATCACGGGCACCGCAAACTTTGCACAGGAACAATTTCCAGAGGGTCTCAAGCCGTACGTGGCGCCGAGTATTGGTGGTTTGAACCTGATTGCGGGTCTCGTGGCGACGATTGCGCAATTTCTGAAAATCAGTGAACTGATGGAAGCCCATCGCGTCGCGGCGATGCAGTTTGGGAAGTTTTCGCGCGTCGTTCGTCTGGAGCTCGCACTGCCTTTGGTTGATAGGTCGCGCGACGGCTCGGACATGGTCGAGTTGTTGAAAGGGGAATACGACGCGCTCATTGAACAGAGTCCGTCTATTCCTGGTTCTATTTTAGAACTTTTCGAAAGAGAGTTCCCTTCGGACGATGACATCACGAAGCCTGAAATTATTCACATCAACCCCATCAAGACGTTCAGTGCGGTGTTGGAAAATTCAGTCGTCTCTAAAATGAAGGGCCTCCTCCCATCGGACAAGAGCAAACAAGAACTCATGAATGATTTGAAAAATATTCAACAAACAGAGACCACACCACCTAAAAAGTTTTTCAAAAAAGTCGTCGATAGCATCGCACAGAGACAGCAAGATGAGACACAAAAAGAATTGGAAGAGTTGCGTGGAAAAACACAAGTGTCCAAGAAGAATCAAAAACTTGAGGAAGAGTTGAAAAAAAGGGCAGAACTCATGGAAGTCACCATTGAGGAACCACCAAAGGAATAATAATCTAAATTTAACATATCGTGGAGCGTAGAAAAATGTAAACCTACCACCTAATATTCAAAACAAAATATTGACATATAAGAACGAACTTAATCAACCCATATATAAAGCTAGAGCCATAGTTTAAAAACTTATAAGAAGAGGGCAACCACGAATGAAGCGTCAAAAAATTAACGTGGCAAACTGGATTATCGATAACGCCGTAAACATTCCACAAAACAGGAAAGAAAACCTCATATATTCTAATTATGTCGTAAAGTCCGCCGCTACTATTATACCAAGCTATGTATTAAAGTACATCAAAAGTGAAGAAGACTTGGAATTATTTAAGGGATTTTATCGGTTGGTGAGATTTTCAAAAATGAAAAACATACCGAACAATTTACGTCCTAAATGGGAAGAATACAAAAAATTTGCAAGTCTAAATCAGGCAAATAAAGAAAGAGTCCTTGAAAATATCTGGAAATTTGTTTGGGAGGACAGTAATCTCAATCTACTCCGACGGTATAAAAATATAATACAATAGTAATGTTCTGCAAATATAAAGACGCCCTCGGTAAACCCGGGGAAGGTGTGCATAGTTACAGAGTTGGAGGAGTCGCGATGTTCGATGTTCTCGCCACCATACTTGGCGCATACCTGCTGAGTCGACAGACGACGTTTTCTTTTTGGTGGGTCCTTTTGTTTGTATTCATTTCGGGTGTTGTGTTGCATAGACTTTTTTGCGTGCGCACGACTCTCGATACACTCATTTTCCCCGCATCAAAATAAAAATTAATAGAATCAAGATAATCACATTAAATACACCCACCGCGCACATGTATGGGAACAATTTCTTTTTTAAAGGAGTAATGACCTTTTCTTCTAGGACTTCCAAAGCCTGGTCGGTCAAATCTTTATTTTCCGCATCAGTCATGGATAAGTTTATTAAAATCACTCCACAAAAAAAGAAACCCCCTGATGACACAAATATTCACATCGCGAGAATTGAAAAGTTGAAACAATGCCTCGCAGAAAATAAGAACGTTTTCATTTATGGCGCCTGTGGTACCGGGAAGACGTTCGTTCGCGAACGCGCGCTCGACGAATCGAACAGCATCGAACTCTCTACGGACCTTTTACGTGCGAAAAGTTTGTTTTCTGAACTCATCAGTGGTTCAGATAAACACCTGTACATCGAGGATTATGAGCCCGATAATTTGATATTAAAGAGTGTCATCGAAAAAACTTCGGAAGGGTCAAAGTTAACGAATGGGTCCATGGTCGTGCTTTCCACGCACTTTTGTTTGTATCCTAATTTTGAAATGATAGAGATTCCTCGTCACGACCCGGATACTTTACGCGCGGTGTCTCCGAACAAATACGACGAGGCGGCGGCGTTCAAGTGCAGGGGCAACATCAGAGATTATTTATCATACCTCGGGGGTTCTGATGAAAAAGATATTTTTGAAAGCCCGAAGGAGATGATATATAAAATTCTGTGTGACCCCGAGTACAAATTCAACGCCGAGAAACTCTCCGAGCATGGACACATGTGGAGTATTTTTCAAGAAAACTACGTCAATTCAAAAGGCGTGGATTACGCGAGAGCGAGCATGTCTTTTTCGGATGCAGATATTTTTGATTCGGCCATGTACGCCGCGACCTGTGGTGATTGGAACGTGATGCCTTTTTTCGCGGCGAGTGCTATATTGATTCCGAGATTTTACATGCCAACGCCTTTGAAAGAAGAAAAAATACGCCCAGGTGCGTGTTGGACAAAGCACGGAAACTATAAGATGCGCATGCGTAAATTAAACAGCATCAGGTTAAAAAATGATAACATTTCCATAGAAGCTTTATGCCTTTTACAGAAATATGCGGGATATGGGTATTTAGAGCCCATGACGTCGTACCGCATCACACCCCAAGATTTTGACACTATGAATCACCTGTGTCTCGTAAATAAATTAAAACCAAGAGACGTCAATACAATTAAGAAAAAGCTGAAGAATGTTATACTTGAACGGGGATACTGAAGAAGATGAAGCGCTCGAAGTCACCAAAGTCGTCGGTAACGAACTTTTTTATTACGGAGACATCACTCCCGAAAACATCTTGGAGTTCACGGAAAAGTTTCGTAAGTTGGAATCGTGGCTTTTGAAAATGACGAGCGACCTCATAGGATACGTCCCGAGCATTCGCATCAACATCATGAGTGATGGCGGTGACTTATTTTCTGGGTTTTCTGCGATGAATGCGATTCAAAAGAGTCGTGTGCACACCATCACCGTCGCCCAAGGCGCGTGTTGCTCTGCGGCGACGTTTATGCTTCTAGGTGGTAAAGAAAGGCGAGTGGGACGGAACGCCCACGTGCTCATTCACCAACTATCAACGGGTTCATTTTGGGGGAAGTTTGAAGAAATGAAGGATGAAATGCGAACGTGTTCCAAATTCATGGACATGATTCGTAACACCTACACGTCTATGACTAAAATTCCGGAAAAGAAGTTGAAAAAGTTGTTGAAGCGGGACATCTACCTCACACCCGAGGAGTGCATCAAGTATGCCATCGTTGATGACTACGATTGATGTCCACATATCTTTTGTATAACAAGAGAACAGCTATGATTATAATAAAAATAGAAATCGTATTCAAATCAAAACGAATCCCCCCGTCGTGTTCTGGAGCGAGACGCTCCATACGTTCGTAGTTGACGACAGGCAACATGTCTTATTATTCACAAACGAAATAATTTTTCTTTGTTTATCATAAGATGTCGGCTGAATTAGATACAAGTGACCAATATATCGACACAAATATTTTAGGGGTGGACAACACCGCAGCAGAGATTATTCAGGACATCGTGGTGACTTCGGCCGTGACCGGTGTTCTCGAGAGTGTCGCCTTTGGAACGTTGTGGAAGGTCGGTGGCAAACAGATCGCACGGGGACTCGAGGCGAAGATGAGTAAGCAGATGGCAACGCGCCTATCCAAAGCGAACTTTGCACATCTCCGAAAACTCATGATGGACCGCGTGCGCAAACTCATGTCCAAAGGTTTGCAAAAAGCGGGGGCGAAAGCGGGAACGACTGCGGCTGCGAAAGTCGGCGTGCGTGTAGCCACCGCGGGGGCGAGAGCTAGTTCTGGATGTGCCGCCGGTCCCGTAGGCTGTGCGGCGGGGGCGCTTTATTTCGTCGCAGACATGGCTTTTACGATTTTTAGCACAATCATGGATTTTACAGATAAAGAGGGGTTGTTGGTGTTGCTGAACAAGGCATACATCGATGAACTTACGGAGGATTTCCATGAAATGTATGAAGCTGGGTTGAAAGATGCATTCGACGAGAGTGCGGTTCCCGAGAGCGCAAACGTCGCGGCTTCGTACATGAATGAAGAAAAATTATTTTATCCAGAAAGTTTTCTGTTCGACTACAACAAAACGACGAAGAAATATGAGGTCAACTTGGAGTGGGCCATGCGATTTTTAGATTTAGAAGATGAATACATGGCGAGCATAGGCATCACGGGTGACTGGCGAAAGCGCATGGAAGACGCGACGGAAATCGGCGATAACCTGAGTGTTCCAAATTTTGGCGCGGGTGGTCAATCAAAAGTTTTCATCAGTATGTCCTCTGCATTGTCAACTTGTTGCTGTTTCATGATGATTATTTTGTTACTAGTATAATAAGATGAGTGACGCCGTAATCCCGACGACCGCTCAAAAAGAGGCTGCAGAGGAATATGCCTTGTCGAAATTGTGCACAGAAATACCTTCTAAATTTTCACCGGGATTGACTTCGTGGGATGCACGTACGAAAAGTTGTAAAATCACGCAAAAAGGATGTCAAGCCACTCCAGGAAACCCAATTTCCCAGTTGCCGTTTGACGGCGCTGGGAACATTAAGAGTTTCAATAAAAATGATCGAGTCTTTGGATGGTTTTGGAAAAAGTTCCCCGCAGACTATCTCATCTGGAGAGCCACGGATACCAGCGGTGGGCGCGCGTACTGCGCGAAGGGTAACGAATTTCTTTACCAATGGTGCATGTATCCCAAAACGCGCGGTGACGGGGACCACATCAAGGGCATCACAAACGTGCCACGTTTTCAATACAACGTTCGAAATGGCAAAGAGGAATGTTACATTCCCAAAAGTTATTGCGATAACAGGGGTGTGAGTTACAACGCGCAGACTCGCGATTGCTACGTGTCCAAGGCACAAAAGGCGAAAGAATTCTTCTTGGGTTCTGTCATCACCAGACGCTCGCGCAGAGCATCCGATAGACGTTTGAAAAATAACATTCAGTTGTACACGAAAGATTTTCCCATTCCAGGTATAAATGTGTACACGTACGATTGGAACGACGTCGCGGCGACGACGTACGGATACGTCGGGGGAGACGTGGGGTTCCTCGCCGATGAATTGCCACCGCAGTACACGGGGATTGATGAATTTGGATACAAATACATTAAAACAGACATTCAGGACGAATTCATGATTCGTGTCACGACATTTTTAAAAATTGTGAATGAACTCAAAAATAAAATGTAGAACTACTTTAATATAATATGTCGGCAGCAGCGGCCAGGGCAGCGGCTAGAAATATTAATCTGCCAACGCGGTCCTTAACTGTGAAACCAAATATTGGGTCACGTGCACTGACAGCAGTGACAGGGGCCGCGGGTGCTGTCGCTGGCGCGACCGGGCGCGGCGTCAGGTCACTCGGCGAAAATATAAGAGGCTTGACGAAACCAAACGCGCGAGTTGCGGGTGACGCGATGACTGCAAACCCGGTTAGTAAACAAGCCATTGACGCGGGCAAAGGAACCCAAGTCGTGGGTAATGCCAAAACAGCTAAAAAAGCCACGCAAGCTGACGCGACGCGCGTGGTTGATGACGCTGTCCCGGACACACCCGAAGGCACAAAACTCAAAAATGACGCGGATGCGTTAGCCAAAGACCCGAACGTCTCGAAAACTCTTCAGAAATGGGGTCTTCGCGGCGGCGTTGGCGTCATCTTTTTGATGATGATTTACGACACGGCGAACCCCTTCGAAGCCATCGCAAAAGGTGCTGACGACACAAAGGAAGGTGTGAAAGGTGCCGCCGATCTCACGAGTGGTATATTTGAGGCTTTCAAGGGTTTATTGTCGTTTTTCACGAAAAATTGGATGGTGAGCGGATTATCTTCGCTGTGTTGTGTTCTTCTCATCCTGTTACCGATGATGATGCGCTCTGGTGGTGGTATGGCACCCCGTAGACCCATGTATTATTAAAATTATGACAAACCTTATAAAGATTACAAGCAATTATATAGTAAATACTAATGGCGCTTCAAGTGAAGTGTCTCCGTGAGAATGTTCGTCTTCCTACTCGTGGCTCTTCTGGTGCTGTTGGATACGATTTATATTCTGACGAAGACATTGTTGTCGTACATGGTGAGCGCACTCTCGTCGGCACAGGAATCGCACTCGGTTTGCCGACAGGGGTGTACGGGCGCGTTGCTCCGAGGTCGGGACTTGCCGTGAAACATGGTATCCACGTCGGTGCTGGGGTTATTGACCCGGATTATACGGGTGAAGTCAAGGTGCTCCTTTTTAATCACGGGAGTGATGATTTTGAAATTAAAAAGGGGGACAGAATTGCACAATTGGTATTAGAGCGATGCGAAACCCCACACGTCCAAGAGGTCGAGGTCATCGTAGACACGGAAAGGGGTGAAGGTGGATTCGGTTCGACGGGGTGTTAAATATACCAAAAATCTTCATTCGTGGGCATAAATAAAATACCTTTCCGCATCGTCATGAATAATTTAGACTGGTGAACCGTCGGGTAGGACCACAACAACCACCGGTCCCAGTATTCAGCCCTGTAAAAATCATCCCAGTCCTCGTCACGACTTTCACACACGTGTAACATTTCTCTATGAATTTCCGTCGTATCGCGTTCCACGCGAACCTTCTTAGATACCACAGCTCCGTGTCTAAGAAGATGTGCTCGCATCAAACGAGGGTTTCTATGGTCGGTGTAATCCTGACAATCTTTATCACCGAAATCGATGGCGCGAGTGTTTGGTAATATGACTCTGTACTTGTGAGAAACAGAAGGACTTGGTTTGAGAACCACGTACATATTAATTAAAGTTTTTAGTTTTTTTATATATAAATGTCGCAAAGGGATGTCCTGGATCATGGATTTGTTCGCCTCGTGGACCACATGCCTCAAAAAGACCTGGACAACGCAATCGTGCAGTCAGCGAGAGTCTCGTATGGAGATGGGACTAAAACAACCCGAGGAGACCGGGGACTTATACGATATCTCCTTAGACACTGGCACACCACGCCATTCGAGATGGTGGAATTCAAGTTTCACATCAAGATGCCAATCTACATCGCTCGACAACACATGCGACACCGAACCGCCAGTATCAATGAACTCTCCGCCCGCTACTCCGTCGTTCCAAAGGAATACTTCGAACCCGACGTTTTACGGGGGCAATCTCAAGTGAATCATCAAGGGTCCGAAGGTGTCGTTGAAGTCACGGAAGCGCAGCGACAGCGAGTGTCACGTCACATGAACGAAGCTTTCGGGGTGTATGATGATTTACTCGAAGGTGGGTGTTGTCGCGAACAAGCGCGCGGTGTCCTGCCACAAAGCACGTACACGGAGTTTTACTGGAAAATCAATCTGCACAATCTCCTCCATTATCTCCAACTCCGAATGGAACCGGGGGCGCAGAAAGAAATTCGCGACTACGCCAACGCCATCTACGAGCTCGTGGAGCCCTTGGCGCCCATCACGATGGAAGCGTTCAAGGATTTCAGAGTCAATGGGATGTTTTTGACTGGACCGGAGATTCAAGCCTTGCGCACGGGCGTGGATATTGAATCACCAGGGGAGCGTAGAGAATTTGAAGAGAAGAAGAAAATTTTAGGCATTTAATATATATGTGGACATACATTGCCGTTTTTTTAGCACTCGCGGCAAACTGGTTCGTAGGATATTACATCACGACGCGACGCGGCGAAGGTAATGATGGAAAAGCGAAAGATATTGGGTTCGAACTCTTACCAGACCTGAGCCGTTATGAAATTCTTCACGACCTCACCGGTGTCATCCCCAGCATCTTCTTGTTGTACAAATGGTTCAGCGCCGATGGGTGGAGCAGTGTGGTGAAGAGCAGATACATGACGACCATGACTTTCATGTATGCCGCGAGGGCGATGACGACACTCGTCACACAACTGCCAGCGGCCAAACCCGGGGCGTGCAAACCTAATCCACCCCTGAGTTTTTGCAATGATTACATGTTCTCCGGACACACGACGTTCAACATCGTCACCTCTTACTTTGTTGGGAAAGTGTTGTATCCAGTGTATCCGATTATTGCCTCATTGGTGACCATCGCGACACGGGAACACTACAGCATCGATGTGCTCGTGGCGTGGATTATCTTTTTCGCCATCCAGTGTAGGATTTAAATATGAACTATATGGTATAAGAATGGCAGGTGACGATGGCGCGATACTTGCAGTCGGCATGATGGCATGCTTCTTTTCAGCTGTGATGTCAGTGGGGTTGAGTTATACATGCACAGGAGGGTCATTTGACCCAGACGATTTTGATACTGATAAGTGTCTCGAACTTTTCCCAGAAGATACCTCCGGTGGAGGTGGAGGTGGAGGTGGTGGAGGTACTAACTACCCAACTTCCAACACAGCTTCAGAACTAGTGTGTAGTGGTTTATTCTCAGATTCGCTGACAACGTGTTATAGCCCAGGTGGGGGTAATGCGGGTTTACGATGGAAATGGATTGACACGGATGAAGCCATCGCGTGTAAATCAAATGTGGAAAATTATTCAGTCACGGTGTCCTCTAGTAAAGATAATCACCAAGCACATTTTACATTTCCACTTCTCCCCGGGGGAGAAAATAACTCTTTTAATTTTAACAATGCCCCGTCGGACTGGTTATCAGGGCAGAATGTTAAATTTTACGTCTCAGCTCTCAACGCATCTGGGCAGTCGATGGGTCCAGAACTCATGACCACTCTTGATGTTAATAATTCTTCGGAACAGTGTAATGCTCACGGGACACCCGTGAATATGAATACAGCATCTCTTGTGCAAATAAAGGACCCAACTGGTGGTGCGGCGGGTCCACCACCCGCGACTGATTGCGTTGGTGGCACGTGGAGTGATTGGGGTCCTTGCATGTCTAACGGTCGTACACTAGACCCCGCAGCGGATTGTGGTCAACAAGGTTCTCGCACGAAGACGTTGTCCGGGTACACTCCAGCTACCCATGGTGGTACGTGCAATGTATCAGACTCGGAAATGTGTCATATGCCGGCGTGCACGGCACCTTCTCTTGATATCCAAGATTGTGTGATGGAAGAACAATGGACAAGTATCGTTGGGACGACTACCTCTGGAGAAACTCTCTACGATGACCCAGTGACTGGTGCAAAGACGTGTTCAGCAAAGTGTAGTACAACGAATTTTTCCCCGGGTGGGACGTACCCAGGTGGTAAGCCTGGGGGTGGCAAACGAGGCGAAACACGAGGCGTGGATATACCCCGAGGTAGAGATGGAGGGGCATCGTGTGGGTCTACGTTTCGCGATTTTGATTGCAACACCCACGATTGTCCGCGTGATTGTGTTGGGACGTGGGTCAGTGACCCAACGAGATCCACTTTATCAGCGGAGCAGTACGTGAATGCTGGTTATGGGAATGCTCCTGGGTGTTTCAAAAGCCAATATTACCCCGAAGTGTATCTAATCTCAAAAACACGATTAGGAACAGGTGCTGCGTGTTCAAACAATCACAATGATAAGATATGGAGAGGTGGTGGTGGTGAAGTGTGTTTTGGGGGTCGTTGAAGAAGGAACCGAAAGGTGTGCTGGTGGGTCGATTACAATGCGACAGCAGCTGCACTAGACATGGTTGGACTTGTCGCTATGAGTGCCAGTTCAGTGTAGGATTTAAATATGAACTATATGGTATAAGAATGGCAGGTGACGACGGCGCGATACTCGCGGTCGGTATGATAGCATGCTTCTTCTCAGCTGTCATGTCAGCGGGGTTGAGTTATACATGCACAGGAGGGTCATTTGACCCAGACGATTTCGATACTGATAAGTGTCTCGATCTTTTCCCAGAAGATACCTCCGGTGGAGGTGGAGGTGGAGGTGGAGGTGGAGGTACTACAAACCCGACTACAAACCCAACCGCACCCGGAACAGAGACGTGCACATATCTCTATGAAGATAAATTAACAACGTGTTACGATGTTAACTCTGGGGAAGCTGGTGTTCGCTGGGAATGGCTCGATAGTGACGAAG
>Ga0222716_10002352_pt1 | contig 15343 bp, 5 predicted proteins | sample C33_13DmetaG_FD_165044 | JGI IMG/M metagenome (GOLD analysis project Ga0222716, IMG submission 165044) | Estuarine water microbial communities from San Francisco Bay, California, United States - C33_13D | ecosystem: Environmental > Aquatic > Marine > Unclassified | place: USA: California... | reverse complement strand
TCCACCATCACTTCCACCATCACTTTCACCATCACTTCCACCTAGACTTCCACCATCACTTCCACCTAGACTTCCACCCACTAATTGAAGTTTTTTAGCAATAGCTCCTTTAGCACTAATACATCTATTTGTTTTTGGATTGAGAACTGTTCCCTCAGGGCATTTTTTATCTTTCTTAGTTAATTTTTTATGAATATTATTGTTATTGTTAAAGCCTTCAATAATTGGTAGTTCTTTTTGTTCAATCACTTCAATGTCTTTTTCTGGAATTTCAAAATTATCGCTTGTATTAAAGAACATATTCAAAGACATTGCTTCCATTTCTTGAGACAATAATTTAAAAGAATAAGGCAATTTTACATTAACAATATCTTGTTCATCACAACGTGGACAATAGAATTTGTCTTTTCCAGTTATAGCTAATACACCACATCTATTACATACAGGAACTGAATAATTATCTGAACGGACCATCATACTTTCTCTAACAAACTCACTTATACCATGCGCTAAAAGAGCGTCTCTTTCCATCTCTCCAATACGAAGCCCTCCTCCTTTACGACGACCTTCAGTAGGTTGTCTGGTAAGAAATGTCATAGGTCCAGTTCCACGAGCATTAATTTTTTCAGCAACCATGTGTTTTAACCTAAAATAATAAACAGGACCTATGAAAATGTCAGTGTCTATCATTTTACCACTCATACCATTGTATAAAACTTCATTACCGTGTTTATTAAATCCAACAGTTTCTAATTCGTTAAAAACGGCTTCTTTATCAAAGTCCATAAAAATAGTTCCATCACCAAAAGACCCTTTCATACAGCATAATTTAGCAAAAACACATTCAACAATATGTCCAATTGTCATACGAGAAGGGAAAGCGTGTGAGTTCATAATTATATCAGGTCTTATACCTTCTTTTGTAAAAGGCATATCGCATTCATTAAATATTCTACCTATAACACCTTTTTGTCCATGCCTTGAAGAATGTTTATCACCAAATTCAGGTTTTTTAATTTTTAACATCCTAACTTTACATATTTTTCCACCTTCATCAGAAACTCTCTTGCTAACATATATCTTATCAACAATACCATAAACATTGTTGTCAGTAATGAAGGATTTGTCTACATATTCATCAACTTTTTCAATACTCAATGCCATACCTTTTCTAACTTCTTTTGTTACAGAACGAACTAAAACCATTCCAATTATAGCAACATCTGTTCCTTGCGGAACATAAACATTTTCAGTAATTATACCATCATCATTTAAATAGGAATAGTTAGCTTTATCTCTAAATCCAATAACTTTATGACCCTGATTTATTAAAACTTTTGGATTAATAAATATTGTTTTTTCATCAATTGATTCTGTTTTCGCGGTTAAAGATATAGATTTGTAATAACTTAAACTTTCAAAGCCGCGTTCAATAGCAGACCTATTAATCATTAAACTATCTTCTTGATTGTAACCACTATATGACATAACTGCTACAATAATATTAAACCCGTTAGGCATTTTATCACTATGAGTATAATGAGATAATCTCGTGTTTATAATAGGTTTTTGGGGATAATGATAAACATAAGACATAGTATCAAAACGTTCGTTAAAATTAGTAGCATATACACTAATTGCTTGTTTGCTTTGTGCAGCATGAAAAATATTTCTAGCAGCGAATGAATGATTTGCTAAAGGTATATTAGCACTAACAACGCTCATAATTAAACTAGGGTGAATTTCACAATGAGTATGCATAGTATTAATATCATCAGGTGTCATCGCAATAAGAGATGTATCTATTTCTTCTATATCTAAATATTCAATACACCCACTAATATCATCATAGTCATCAATAAGTTGATCAATACTTATATTTCCTTTAGGGGTGCGAAATCCATCTTTTGTATAAATGTTTTCATCCAAAATATCATTCTCTGAACCACCGATAAGTTTAAACCAATTGTAGTCTTCGTCATGTTTGCGTATTGCTCCGTTTTTCACACGAATGAAAGGTCTAACTGGTCTGCTTGATTCAGATAAAATTCTAATTTCATTATCTTGAATATTCCAAGCAATAGAAGTTAAAACGTTAATAATATTGTTAGATTTGAAAGTTTTAAGTATTTTAAAAAGTTTATTCGGATCTAAACAAATACCATACCACGTTCCATTAATAAATACTTTTGCTATATCTTTCGACATTACACTTACGTTTTGAACTAAAGACAATTTGTAAACTATTTCCGTAAAATCTAAGCATTCCTTAATACATTCTTCTGATGTTCCAGAAGAAATTCTTGTAAGATATGCCAAATTCTTAAGTAAGCCAATCGAACTACCATCCGGTGTTTCGTAAGGGCAAACAAAACCGAATTGATGAGGATGAAGACGATGAGGAGAAAACAGCTTCAAACTCCTATCAAGAGGAAGGTTCAATCTTCTGAGGTGTGATAAATACCCAATATAACTAATGCGAGATAAATCTTGAACAACCCGTAAATCATCATTTTCATTAGCACCCCATTTCATTTTCATTGATTTCAAGAATATTTCAGTTAGATACTTTGATGAAATGATTTTGGAAATGTTTGCTTCATCAAACATTTCTTCATATTTTCCATTATTTTTCCAAGCACCATAATTATATATCTTATTTAATGTACTGTTTATTTGGTCAGTAAATTGAGAATAAGCATCTATAAAAAGATCAGTTATCAACATACCACTTGTATCAATACGTTTATAAACATAACTATCTTTATCACTTTCTGGTTTGATACCTAAAACAACATTTGCAAATTGAATAACAATGTATGCTAAATATTGTGCTTTTTCTTGAGGGAGTTCAAGATTTGGTAAGAAATCTAATAATATAATTCCTCTTGTATAGTTCTTAGATAATTTATAAGCTGTTCGATATTGTATGTATTTAATAGCAGCTTCTTGAGAATATATATTTTCTGTATTATTTGGTCTATAAATAAGTGATGGTTTAATAAACTCAATATATTTATCTTTTTCATTTTCTGATAATGAAGAACTTAACATCATATTAACTATTTGTTCATCAGAAACAATTCCTAAAGCACGAAATACTATGAATAAAGGAATATTACCATCAACATTAGGTATAGATACGAACAAAGCACCTGATGAAAATGGGATATTTATTTCATCTTTTTCTAATCTAAATATTTTAGTTGTTTTTGGTCTTACTGAATTAGTTCCAACGCATCTTATTGAAGCCCTAAAATCATACTTTTCATCGTCTTTAAGACTGTTAATAAATATACAATTATTTGTAACCCGTTCTTGAGAAACAATAACCTTTTCTTTACCGTCAATGATAAAATATCCACCTTGATCATATATACATTCTCCCAATTTTCTTAATACGTCTTTGCTCTGATTATTTAAAACGCACGCATCACTGTGAAGCATTATAGGAATAGAACCAATTGGTATAGGTTTCTTAATTGTAATTGTAGGCAATGGTACTTTATTGCTTGTAATAACAATATCAATTGAAGCATATATATTTGTCTGATAAGTTAGATTTCTTAATCTTGCGTCAGATGGTGTTAAAAGTCTAGCAACACCATTTTCAATAATAACAGGTCTATCAATATAAATCTTATCCCCATTGATACCTCCAATATATATTTCTGTTTTTAGGTCAATATTCTCAATATCATCATTATTGCCTTTAATCATAGTAATAGGATTATGTTTTTTAACAACATCTGGAATGAAAGTTCTTAATAACTCGCGATAACTATCAATATGATGATTTGTGAATGGATACAAATGATTTAGAAAATAACTATCTAATACTTTCCAAGAGTTCATATTATTTATGTATCATAAAATGTTTTGTGTTTATAAGCAGCTTCCTTAAGTTTTTCTAAACGTGCTAACATACTTAACATGGTTTTTCGTTCGTCTTCTCTTTTCTCTGCGTCTGTTTTCATTTTATTAAGTTTCTTGTCATTATTTTCTGACCAAATTCCAATATTTACTAACCCTCCTAAAAGATGATACCCCTTTCTATTATTTGAAATATCATTAGATGTTAATTTGCCATAGTTTTCTGTTAATATTTCTATATGTCCAGAATCATGTAATACTAATGTCAGAAGCCCTTTGTAATTATATGGATAAATTACTATTGTTAAAATATCATTTACTATATCGTTTTTACGACCACGAACGGTCAATTTACCACCTGATATTATAATAACAATATCTTTTTCAGTAATTATACGTTTATGAAAAACTTTAATTACTCTATTATTGTGAAATAAAGCAAGTTGTTTAGAAGAATTTAATTTAATCTGTGTATTAGAATTTGGGGATTTCATAGGCAAAGTATATTCTTCTGCTTCGATAAACGCAGCAGAATGTTTTTCTATTAATCTATTACCCCACGGCATTAGTACAAAAATATCAGGAGTCATATCAATATATTCAAAAACAGGGAAAGATATTTCTTGAACACCTGTAACACGATTATGATATCTCTGTGACAATTCACGCATTATATCATGATTCCATTTTGAATAATGCTGAACTTCACCTCTTTTTTCTTGCAAAGCATTTATAAAACATATATCCAGTTTTTGTAATAAATCGTTTAAATCTGCTCCTTGTTGTTCTTTTGCAAAAGTCTCATCAGCTTCTTGAGTGCATTCTCGTATTTTATCAGTAAGTTCATATTCAAGTCCAGATGTCATTTCAAAACTATAATCTTCAAAATTTTTAGGTCTTAAACATTTTGTAGGGAAAAATGGACTATTTCTTGTAATATTACCATCCATTTTCGTTTCATTTTCATTATATTGGACTAATAAACTAGCTAAATCTTCTCCATATTCGCTCGCACAACCTAAATTATAACACATATTAGTCATATCATTCATAAATGGCATCTTTTTACGAAGATTATCATACAAGATATTTGATATCACAGATGGCATATTTTTATGAAGTTTATGAAGTTTATGAAGATCATCATTCAAGATATTTGATATCATAAATGCGTTTTTATGTTTATCAAGAAGATACACCATAAAAAGATTCGAAACATCATTTGCCTTTTTATTTGGAAAGTATTTTAGATCTTTATCTAAATTTGGTATATATATGATGATTTCAATTTTACCTTTCCAAACATATTCAACAAGTGATGTTTTATTAAATTCTTTAATTTTATTTATTTTTTCCTTATTACAAAGAATTTCATACATTTTATATTGTGGTATTTTAAACTTATTAACATTGACATCATCATGATTTATTTTTTCAATCCTAAAATATTCTAATTTGTCAATTAATTCATGAATTTTATCACGTTTTTTAGTGTTCGCAACTTTAATCATACACATCTTTAAATATTTTTTATTCTTCTTTTCATTCTCACTATCAGGAGCCGCATGCTCGTCAAATATAGGTTTATTATTATTATTTGTATTGATAATCAATGGAATTCTCCAATATTCTTCAGCACGCCAATAATTAAAATGCTTAGCATGATCATTATACTCATTTTTTGACATTTCACCCCTTTCGACTTTTTTAAGATTGTCATATCGCCTTTGATTATATTCCTCGCGAATATTACATAAATCCCAGTGTTTTTTTAATTCCTTATTTAATTCTCGTTCAATTTGTAAGTCAGTATCTGAAAACTGATTGTTTAATTTTTCTATTAGCTTTAATATTAAAATATCTTTATTATTACATTGTGGCAATTTTGACATCATATCTGCTAAACGATTTTTTCCAACTTCAAGTTTTTTCGCACACGCAACATAAATAGGTAAAGGTATCTTATTACCAACAACTCGTTTCTTTATAGAATTTAATCTTTCTTTTACTTGCCCTTCAATAAAATTTAATAATTCAGACACACTCGCATTGGGATTTCTAATATTCGCATTTATCTTTTCAGTAAAAAATATATTTGGTATATGATCATTATTTAAATACTCTTTGTGCGTCAGATGTAAACATCTTTTAAATTTTAATTTTGTATTATTTGGTTGAGTTGGTGCGTCTTTTATTTCAGGATATTCTCTAGATGTACCCACACCCATTTCTACTTTTTCGTGTTATTTTTTTTTGATGAACGATATATAATCAACCTTTCTAAGTATTTATCCAAACTATTAACAATCCAAAGACCTTTTAAATCTCCTATAAATACTTCTTCATTTGTATTTATTAATGAAGCTTTACATTCAGTATATTTTTTTACAAAATCAAGATACCCATCCATACAAATCATGATTTTATAACCTGAATATTTTTCACATAATTTTATTAGCTCATTAATAACACCCTTTTCCTTTTCTATATCTTCTATTATTGTTGTTTCTTTATTATCAAATATAGTAGTGATAATCTTCTTCTTAGATACCTTCATTGTTATATTAATAGGCTCTTGATGAATAACCTTTTCAATAATTCTTAATGGTATTGGTTCAGATAACCTATTGCTTACAGCAATCGGTTTAGTAATTTTGCCTCCCAATCGTGTTATGTATTTGTTGAATATTAATTCTTGAACTTTTCTTTCTTTAAGTTCATTCAATTTTGTATTAAGTTTTAATTCATTATTTTGATAAATAGCTTTTTCCATATAATCTTGTTTGATTAAATTCCAATAAGATTTATCTTCACTATATTCTGGTATCATATCTAGACAAAGTGAATACATCTGACAAATAGGTTTCATAATTTGATTCGTAATATAATAACAATAATCAATTTCTAGGTTATTTTCTCTGATATAGTCTGGGTGTTCAATCTTATCACCTTGCAGTTTTACATCTTTAGCCGTTTTAATGAAAATATATGGAAGACGATCATTAATAGCTGGTTTATTGCCTGGATCTCTACTTGTAATCCTATCTGCCAGAACTTTGTGAGCAATTGATTCTGGCTTTTTATAATGACTTTTTAATGCCTTTGATATTACTAATTTTTCGTTTGGAACATCACCATTACAAAGCTTATCCATCCATTCATGACATACCTTAAATGAAGCATTAATATCATGGTTTAATAATATTTCATTCATAACATCACCAAAAATATCTTTTACCAACCTACAAGAATCACGTCTTTTCATAGCTATTCCCATAAATTTAGTAACACTCTTATTTGCATCAAATTCATATAATTGACCAGCATAACGCTTTTTGGTAAATAGAATTAGAGGTGATAATACTTTTTCATAATTTAATGCTTGTGGTTTATACTTTATCAATTCTGCTTCTGCTATATGCTTTTCCACTTCTAAACCCTTTTTTATAGCATAAGAAATCGCTTTCTTACCATAAACTCGTTCTTCATTCTCATCATATAAATTAAACTTACAGAAAATACTATCCGTATTTTTAATGATCATTTCACCAACGCCAGCATGAAAAACACCTGAACTTGTTTCAACGTCATATACAAAACCTTCATAATCTTCATACAAAACATCTATTGATTGTATACACGTTCGTGTATTATCTTCATTCGTAATTTTTCTATCTTCATAGATCAATACAATTTTACTATTTTCAATACTTATGGTAATATAATATCCTAAATTTTGTAATAGAAGATATATATATTGAGATTCGTTTTGTTTATTATCATTAAGATATATCTTACCATATTTATGAATATATATACCATCATGTTTTAGATATTTTAGAATATTGTTTCCAATTTTTATCTTGCTATGACATAATTTTTGACCTTTTTCACATTGAGTTGGTTTAATAATGTTCAAATTATTGTCCAACAAACTATGATCCTGTGTTACATCAACAAGTCCAGAATTAGTTAATACACGATAGATCTTTTTTACTGTCTTATGTCTAATTAACCTTACTACAGATGACCAACCATTATTTGTCCACACCTTGAAACCAGGATTAAAGATTTGTTCTTTATGGGTACCAACTTTTTTAAATTGTGAATATGGTGTCCAGTCTAAGTCATTGAAATCATTAAATGTTGTTACTTCAACAAGTCCTTCATCTCTTAAGATTGTTAAAGGAGTATATGGCATCACACTATCACCATAAATAACTTTGCATTCATAGTTTCTCTCAACAAAGTCTTTTGCCAAAACTATCATATTTCTACCAGTCGCTGTTGTACATGCCGCAATATCTTTCATATATATTTGAGAAGTTTTAGCACCCGTTTGACCATAAAGTGAATTAGCAGTAATCTTATATGCCAATTGTAAAGCATCAAAAACAGCTTTCTCAAAACTATTATATGTATCTGTCTTTTGTTTCACAGCAGCTTTAGAAATCTCAATCACTTCATTCGTTTCAACATTTGTAACTATATAATTATCAGCTTTATCCTTAACCAATCCTGATACAAACTTATCATCCTCAAGAAATAATGTTTGATACTCAATTTTCTTTCTTGTAGATTTACGCTTATTGATTAATTTTTCTAAGATAAGAGGAATTGTTCCTTTAATCCCATCCGCTCTTTTAACAAATATACATTCTTTACCATCATAAACAATTGTTTTAATAAACTGATTCCCATCATCATTTATGAATTTACCATTCTTATCTATATACTTGTTTTTATCAATAATAATAGTATCATGAGATATGTTTTCAGCAATCATTGAACTTGGATACAATGATGAGTAATCAAAAACAATAATTGGGTCATCAATGTATATACCTGATTGAGGATTAAGTACAATAGCACCTTCATATCCATCATCTTCTAAATCCTCAAACAAACTACAAACAGGAATTACCTGTTTTCTCATCATACATTCATAAGCAACAAGAGAATAAATCTTAACACCTTGACCCCTATCAAAAATATAATTGAGAGGAACCAAACAAACATTAGACATACCAATGTTATTTTCAACAATTTTTAACTTTGCCATCAGTCTATTAACAAGAGCACAATCCTGAATGCAATATTCTGCAATAATCTTTCTATCAGCAGATGAACCCTTAAATTTAGAAAAAAGTTCACTTGGTTTTAAATCATTCTTTTTCTCACCTAGAAATATTTCAGCAATATTGTCAAGTTTGTAAGAATCCAAATTCATATTTTTTCGACAATAATAGAGAACATCTATGATAAGAACACCCTCTATATCAAAAAATGATGTTATAACCTCACCCATAGCACTTGAGGATACTGTTTTATTAATAAATCCAGAACTAGTATTCCTTTTTCTACCTAAATGAAGACAAAACTCTTCTTCAATATTCAACTCACAACATCTATCATACATATACTTGAAATCAAAGCCATATATATTAAATCCAGTAAGAATATCCGGATTACTCTTTTGAAACAACTTCTTCCATTCCAACAAAAGATCTTTTTCTGTATCAACGACTTTTACATTAACACCTTCAATCGCATCACACGTCCCCAATGAAATCAAAGATTTATAACAAATGGCAGAATTCCCAAAAGTGTTGAATGTTGTACCAATTTGAATAATAGTATCTCCTTGGAGTTTAGGCAAATGTTTAGTAAGGGCTGCATTGATATTATTTTCAATTTCATCAAGAGCCGAAAGTGTTTTAGTAGTATCGTATAATTTCATGTTCTTAACAACATCATCAAGACATTTATCAATAGCAATAGACAATTTATCAACTGAAATTTGTTTTTTCAAGTATATTTGATTAAGTGTATACTCACCCCAATTAACAGATTGATTAGGCAATTTGATAAACCATTTTTTTAATACGCTATTAATATTTTTGTTGTTTTCAGAACACATCTCAACAAGAGGAACCGAAATACTACAAAGATCTTCCGCAAGTTTTTTATAATCTTTGGTAGCTACTGGAAAATCACCATGACTACTTGAACATTCTATATCAAAAGACGCTATTAGTAATGGTGCTGTTTTATTACATTCAATAGGAAATACATTTTCGTAATTTGTGATTATGTTATAACAACAACCACCTTCAATTTCATTGTTTATCGGTTTATTAATAGATACCCAACCTGATGGTTTGATCTCTTTTTTATGAATGAACCTTAAGAATGGATCTATATTGCTTTCATATAGTATAAACCCCTTTTTTGAATACTTTGATTTGAATAGATTTGTAAGAACTCTGTATAACTTCAATGAACGTACTTTGACCAAAATGAAATATGATAATTCATTATTTGAATATCCCCAAAAATCTTTACGTTTAACAACTTTCATTGAAACAAAATGATTTCTCAGGGAAGGCAGTATTGCTTTCTTAGAATATGAAACGTTATTATAAATTGTTTCATATTCTATGAATTTCCAGTAAAACAACCACTCTTTTTCATCAATAGTTTCTTTCCATTCAAGAAAATCTTCATGTGTATCAAATGTTTCAACTTTTTTGTTTATTTTGTTTGTAGCAGATACAGATAGCATAGAAGTTTGAAGTTCTTCGATAAATTCCTTTAAATCTTCTTTATTTGAATACTTTGGAGGCGGTTTTACATAAAAATATGGTTCAAATTTTTCAACCCTACACCAAACGGTTTTTCCTGTTTCAGTAATACCAAACATATCAATATCATAAGTAGTAGATACATCATAAGGTTTTGAGGTTTCATCTATATACCAATCTATAATTTGGAAAGATATAGACCCATTTATATCAAGTTTTTCATTAGTTCTTGGCAACATATACATATATATATACATATTTATAAATCAATTTTTGTTTTCCTAACGTATAAGTAAAAATAATATGGATGACATATACTTGAATTCTTCACTAACAGTTATAATAACATTTTTAATATGTGTATTTTCATACTATATAATATTCAATAACTATTCTTTGATTAAAAGCAAAATAGATGGCAATAAATATTATGTTCAAAAAAAAGAATCATTAACAGATATGTCAGAAACATCCGACCATATAGCAAAAATTGTCAATCGAATTAAAGCACTTATAGAACATTTGAAAAAGACCTATCCAGATGATAAGAGAACTATAATATTAGAAAAAAACTTTGATCCAACATCAGTATTGGAAGCACCAATAGTCAAAGGACAAACGAGTTATTCAATCAATAAAGGTGAGAAAATAATGCTGTGTTTAAGAACAAGAGATGAACATGAAGAACTCATAGAACTAAATACTATGATGTTTGTAACATTACATGAAATAGCACATGTATGTACTGTTAGTATAGGTCATACAGAGGAATTTTGGGAAAATTTTAAATGGATATTAGAAGAAGCAATCAACATTGGAATATATTCAAAACAAGAATTTTCCAAGAATCCAGTAAATTATTGTGGAATGACTATATCCAATAGTCCAATAGAAACTTAAATAATAAAAGAATAATAAGATAATAAATATATAATCAATGTATGCACTATTGATAGTTAACGCATTGTCAATGTATATATCTGACTGTTTTTTTTCAAATACTTGTGTTTTTATGAAACAATATACATATTGGAATATTCCTATTGTAATAACATCATTTGTTATTGAAGAAAAAAACATAACTGATTTCGCGTTCCTTAATTCAGTAATAATATTTTTCATATTTCATGGAATGTTATTGTTTGATATGTCCTGGATATCACTATTACCAATGCGTTCAAATATGAACTACTTTAAATATTATTCCGCAAGTTTTGTAGTTCATATACTACCATCATTAATAATGATATATAAAATGGATTTCAGCCACCTTTCTGACAAAAGAATGGAATTGGTATTTAATGTATTTTTGTGGGCAAAAACAACAAAAATTAATAACAACGGTATATGTTATCCAGTCTTTGATAAGAAGAAAATTGTGTTTGTTTTAATATTATTATCATTTTTAATAAATGCTTTTCCAATATTATACAATTCTTATTGCATCAAAATTAAAAAGACTTTATCATTAAGCTCAAACTAAAAAATTATAAAGGGTACTTTCGAGATAAACTTTTTGATATGAATAGTCAAGGAATACTTTTTACAAATGATACATAATAATCATTACTTGTTATCAATGTATTAGTATTACTCTCAAAAGCATTAACTACAAATTTTGAAGGAAACATAGTATCATCAATATTAGAAATTATAAGGTTTGAATTATATTCAATAGAAATGTCGTAATCATGTATATTCTCTTCAATATCAATAGACAAAATCCTAATATTATCATTTAAACCAATTTTATATATAAGTTCACAATTTGATGATATCTGAAAATACTTAGAATCAGATGTATATTGTTGTAAAATGTTATCTTTAGTGAATTTAACATATATATCTGGTATATCATATTCACTTGTTATTACATATTTGATATCTGTAAATCCTCTAGTAAATATTTCATTTGTTGTATAATCATAAAACAAACCACCTGTTTTAACATTACTATCATATCTCAATCTTTGCACAATTTGATATTCGATATCCCAATAATTGCTTGTGTTAGGAAATATTTCAGGTAATCTCAAACATTGTGATGAAACATCATTTGTTATGTTATATATTAATTCATGACTTTCAGTCTGGGTCAAAACATCATTGTTATATACATCAATAAACAGTGGACTATCTTCTGTTATATTAAATGTCGTTAATAGTACATTACACGTTTTCATAATATCAAATGATAAATCGCGATCAACAATAGAAGGGTCAAATGCTAATAAAGTTGCTTGATATGTTGTATAACGATAATCTGATTGAATGATAAGATTACTTGTATCAACAATTCTTAACGCATCTGTATCATCAATAAAGGAATTTCTTGCTGATGATGATGCTTTATACATTAATGGATTTTCTATCGTTGAAACAAAGAATTCATTCAAATTGCAAGTATTACTTGATAAATCTTTTAAATATAAATCATTAATAGTTGATAACTGTAATATAGAATTTATTTCGGTTATTCTAAAAATATTGCTATTTGAAACATTATATTTAGTATCAGTTGCAATTACTTTTATATCATATTTTATACCTCTTAAAAATGGATGAATTGTTAAATTACTTGTATCAGTAATTGAAGAATATTCATTTGTTTCAATATCATAAGAAATAAATCCGTCTTCCATTGATAATTCATAAAATTCGTTTAGATTACATGTTATTTGATGTATTGTAAGATTTGACACCTCAGTTATGTAATTTCTATTCAATATAGGCTGTGGAGGTGCTAGCTCATATATTGTAAATGAATGAGATAATGGTGGATAGTCTTGATAATTATCATCAGAAACATATATACTAACTGTGTACTCCGCGTTTCTGTAATCACCTTCTATATTTAAATTACTTGTATCAGTTATATATACAGCATTGCAATAAGGATATTTAAAAGAACTTCTTACTAGATCATCATTTAAAGAATATGTTAAAGAATTGTTAATTGGACTTTCAAAGAAATCATTTAGATTACATGTATATTTACCATTAGCATTTGATATTGATGTAGGAAAATTCTTTTTAGTTTTTATATAGTATGTATTTGTTATTTTATATGTCAAATATTTATGATTATCACTTGATACATTATAAATATTGTCATGGGCGTGAATTCTCAGGGTATAAATTGTTGGATTTGAATTGCTGGTTAAATCACTATTAATTATAAGGTTTGAAGCATCCATGTGAATTGATATAAATGGATCAATATTACCATTTAGTTGAATATTACATGTATAAGATAAATTTTGATTTGAAGTGTATGAAATAAAATGTTCTGATATATCGTGTGACAAATCATTATTTGATGATACATTTATGATTTGATTCAAAGTGGAGGTTTGAACTTTAACGGGTTGTTTAACATTTGTTTCAATAATTTTTACCTCAAAATTTAATTTTTTGTTAGGATATATTGTGTCATATGCTTCAACATTTACAACATATTCAGTTCCTCTAAAATCTGGAACGATCAATAAATTTGAATGTTCTATTAAATATGTTGCATTTGAGTTATTAAATAAATTATTACTTTGAACTATATTTTCACTAATTGAATATGATATCGCGTTGCTATCACCTCGTGTAAACTCAATATATTCAGATAAATCTATTAATACATTATCTTTTCCTAATTCACTTATTTGAATATTATCAGCATTGAATAACTTAATTGGTGAATCTTCAATTACTTTAATTTTTAGTTCTGTTTCGTTTTTTTTATATTTATTTTTAGGTCTAATTTGAATATTATACTCAATACCTCGCCAATAAGGAGTAAATTTTATTAAATTATAAGTGTCCCAATATGTAAATAAATTTGGAATTGTAGAATTTGAAGAAATATCAAAAAATGTTTCAGTATTATCAATCGTATCAGTAAAAAATGAATACGCATTATTGTCAAAATGAAAAAAGTTTGAAGTATCTGTCAGTAAAGTTGGATAGGTATAATTTAATGTGTTTAATAACACATCAGATGGTTCATCTTCTATTATTAAAAATATAAAATTAGAAGTTTTGTATATGTCATCACGCGCATAAATACTTACATAATATGTATATAATTCATCATCATATAATTCATTGCTATGAGCACCTCTATAGTCAGGATTTATAATCAAAATATTGCTGTTTAATTCTATAGGTAAAATATTATTATCTATTATATTGCTTTTTTGATTCGAATAAATTTCTTCAAACTCATCAAAATTTGAATGAAATGTTAAATATTTTCCAATTCTACTTTCAAAATAATTATTAAGGTCTATTTTAATTTGTGAGTTAGAACAATGTATCGTTTCAATATATTTATTTTTTGAAATAAAAGGCTTTTCAAAATTTTTTGTTATGTCAAAAAATGATATTTTCTGATTTTCTTCATTATCTGTTATAAAATCACTAAGTTTAAAAGATGTATTCATATCTCCTGATGCCGCTTCAGTTATTAGTGAATCCAATATAAAATCATCTAAATTAATGATTGATAAATCTTGTATACTATTTGAAAGATTACCTATTTGTTCAGCAAATTCATTTATGAAAGTCATTTACTAATTTTCGGTAATATTTAAATTTACTGATCTTATTATATTTGGCTCATTTATAAAGTATCCTGCTATAATTGCTACATATTTATTTGATGATGAGAAACTATTATTGGTAATATTAATATTAGAATATCCTAAGTCAGTATCAATATTATAAGAAACATTGTCAATATTACAAAGTGACCAAAAGCCAACGGTATATACCAGGTCGTTACTACGGCTGGTGTCTTGGAGTTCAAAATAGTTAGACACATTGATTTTAAGAGGATAATCATCACTCGAATCCAGTGAAAAATTACTATTTTGCGAATGATTAATAGTTAT
>Ga0222716_10002350_pt1 | contig 15354 bp, 3 predicted proteins | sample C33_13DmetaG_FD_165044 | JGI IMG/M metagenome (GOLD analysis project Ga0222716, IMG submission 165044) | Estuarine water microbial communities from San Francisco Bay, California, United States - C33_13D | ecosystem: Environmental > Aquatic > Marine > Unclassified | place: USA: California... | reverse complement strand
TCTAGCTCATATTGAAATGTTACTTGTTTATCAATTTTTGTGTTTTCGTCATGTAGCATTCCATGTACAGCAGGATCGGTACCATACCAATCAGTGTAACTCCAGTAAGCAGAAGTGTTGTACGTCTGCAATTTGGTCCTCGTAAATTCTGTTCCGTCCCATTGATATATTGCCCAATAGTTGTTCGCAGTCTCATCTGATTTGACCAGATAATTCACTGTCCCTGAAATATCTGCTGTGTTAAGGTAAGTTAACTCTGCATAGTTGTCTACCGAAACGTCCCACTCAAGGCTTTGTGCCGTTGGTTCGGGTTCTGAACTATCGAGGTTTGTAAGATTTACTTGTCCAACTAACTGACTTTTCTTCAGTACTGTGTTCGCATAATCTATTATCTCTGTCAATGCCGCATATCTGTCTACGTACCAACTCTGCCTAGGCCTAATATTATTACCATATCTCTCATTGAGAGGAAGAGCTAGATCTGGCACCACGTCTCCTGCAGAATTTTTCCCTGTTAACGAGTCCCACCAACGTGTCTCAATATTCAGTGCTGGCCTGAAGTCAGCATCTCCTTCCCTGACCAGTTTCCAAACACTGTGAGAATCACCCTCGAACGTGTTTGTCCTAATATCCATATTCAGCACTGTGTCGTCGTTAGTTAGGTTGCTAATGTTATTCAGTATAAATTTATTAGTGTCTGTCACAGAATAATATTTGTAGTCAAATGCTCTAGGGTTTGTGATCAAGTTGGCAACGAACGCTACCGTATTCTTCCTGTGTGTGTTGTTAGGCAATGTTGTCTTGCCTTTTACCCAGTAGTAGTAATAGTTTACAAATTTGTCTAATCTCGAATCATATTTCTGCATCACTGTGTACTGTGAGTCATCACTTGGTAGTAATCTTGACTCTACCCATTCATAGACATCTATGCTTGAACCTGGGAATGTCTGTCCCCAATGATTAACTTTATATTCCTGTGTACCTTGCTCGTACCATAACCATTTCACTGTCGATAGATCCCACCACACTTCACCTATATGAGTTTCCGCCCATGGTGTCTTAGTATTTGCATTATCTCCGGTATTGTATACAGCAGGATCCCACGCTGTCTTGATATCTATTTCTCTGTCTGCTATACCTAGTATCCTACCTTTGATAGGATCGTACAAATCATAGTAGTCTTGTAATTGTTTTGTCTTTTTATTGAATTCAAAAACTTTGCCCAGTTTGTCTGTGTCCATCAGTGCTGTTTCTGTCACTAGGTTTTTCCAAGCGTACTCGCCATTTACTGTGAGATCATAATGTGATACTGTTCCGTCGTTGACTATCTTCGTGCTTCCGTCTGACGTGGTATTCCCTTCATCTGTTGGCGCACCTACAAAAAGAGAATTATCAATTATAAACACACCACGTCCGAAGTCGTCATTTTCAGACATGTTTGTTGATGTCATTGTGTCGTCAATAACAAATTTAGTGTTGTACATTGTGGCCGTGAATGCACCGCCGGATTCAGTATTGTTGTCTACTATAGTGGTGTCTTGTAAGTCAAACGTAGTCTCGCCTGAGTCGAATTTAATTTCTGTTGTACTTGCAAATTTCTCAGCGCCTATCACTATTCTGCTACCATCGTCATTAAGATCGAGACTCGTGCCAAACTTCATATTAGTGCCGGAACTAGGTGCACTTATAGTTTGTTGTAAAGTATATGTGTTTGTAGAATCATCTGCGTTCCATTTGTAGTGATAGATAGCACCCGCATCTGGATGTGCCGTTCCGTCAACACCTGGTGCTCCAATTATCAATGTTGTGCCGTCCTTGCTCATTGCAATCGATTCACCAAATGCTGTGTTTAGGCTAGATCCATCTGATGCCGCACCTGTCAAGGTCTGTGCCAATGCAAAGGAGTTCTGTGTGCTTCCGTCGTTGCTCTGTGATGTCTTGACAAATATTTCCACCTTGCCCGCGTTGCCTGGTGCTAATGAACTAACAGCAAGTATGTCACCGTTGTCGTTGGCCTGCACCCTGTGTCCAAATCTCTGTCCCGATCCTCCTGCTGGTGCTTCTATAGTGTAATCTTGTGTCCATGTATCATATGTAGATCCGTCTGCACCCACTCCCCACGTGTACATGTAGACCCTACCACGATCATTGTCATGCCCTGGTGCTGACACAAACATGTATTTGTCTGCTGTTATCCTCGTGGAAGTTATACCTGGTTCTGAAATTTTGTGTGCCCATCCAAAATTTTGTGATGCGGCATCAACTGGTGATGTAATTGTGTTGAGTAAACCGTATTTGAATGTGGTTGGCTCCCAAACATACACTTTCACAAGTCCTGAATCTGTAAATCTCGTGCTTCCGTCGGCTCCTACCGCATTGGCGTATGGTGCTCCTGCAACAACAAAATTTTCATCAGTACTGATTGACAGAGATTCGCCAAGTCTGCTGGTGTTGTCATCGTTATCAGTCATAGTGACCGTTGCCTGTGTCTGAAAAGTTGTTCCTGCTTCTGTCGAAGATCTGAACAGGAAGTGTACCTCACCTTGTCCTTTACCCGGTGCTGATGCTATCAATGTCCTTCCGTCATTACGTGCCACGATCCTGTGTCCAAACTCCTGTTCCGTTGTGGTAGCGTCTGGCGATAAGACTATCGATGACGTATATGGATCTTGCTTCTCATACACCCTCCATAAACCTGAACTGTCCGCGTCCGCGAATACCTTGTCTCCTGGCTGTTCAATTGCATCATTCTTGTCAGTGTACTGATCGTATTCTAAAAGATCGTTTACATTGTCCATGGACAACAATCTCACAGATATAAATTTGTATATGTTACCGTAACTGTCAGCCGTTGACCCATCTTCCAGTGCAGGAATAAATCCAACATTGCCTGAATAGTCTATGATCACCGTCTTGTGGGTTGGTGCAGAGCTCACCTGGTACACCCCATTCAGCGTTACTTCCTCACTGTTTGATATTGCAAAGTAATCGGCTTGTGTTGTTGTTGTGCCTGCACTTAGACCATGAGAACCTGTGAATGTGATCTCCAACTGCGTAGAATCATTGATTAGCTCTACCGTTGCTATCTTTATGTCAGCACTTGAAATCCTTAAAACGTCCCAATCCTTGTTGCTCTTGCTGGCCACCCAAACTAGATCATTAGGTCTTATGGCATTTATGTCTATGTCTAGTATCTCGTCAATATTGAATGCAGTATGTTGCACCTGTGTGAGTTGCGGATATCCTGCTGTCTTAAAAATCTGTGCTGTATCTCTGCTGACGCCTTCCTTGGTGTAATCTAATCTCTTAAATGTTGTAGATGCAGTGTATTCTACTGGCTTGTAGTAAAAATTATCTTTTACAATAGCACTTGATCTAGCATATCCAACTGCATCTGTTGAACTATCCAATAATTCTATACTCTGTGGGTTGGCTGTAATTTCTGTATCCTTCAATACCAATTGTACGTTTTCAATAGAATCTGTGTTTCCAAAATTACCTGTCCTTATCATCCACTCTGGGTACAGATCTAAATTGATGTCTTCACCCTCATATTTGGCTTTTAATATTTTGTCTATCGCATTCTGGGTACCTTTCTCTCTAATGTAACCTTGATAAAACTTGTATTGTGACACATCATTTACGAATAAATTTTCCAGATAGTCTCTGCTCTGATATCCTGTTAACCTCTGTGCTAGTTGTTGTTGTGATTCGTCGAAGTTGTTGGTCTCTAGATCGTAAAAATCATTGAACTGTGATATCTTGTATTCAAAGTTAGGAATCAGTTGTGGTGCTGGTTTTTCGTCTTTCAGCGTCCAATTAGTCGTGTCAAAAGTTGCACCTGAATTATGATTTGTTTTGGCAACATAGAACTTGCCTTGATACTCAACACTGTCTCCAATCCTGTAGTCGGTGTTGGCAACCCAATACGTGACCTGTGCGGCATCAAATACAAAACCAGGAGCATAGTAATCTCCGTTCCATCCTGCGGTCTTCCATCCTACTAATTTCAATCTCTGCTGTCTGAATCCAGTAAATGGATCGTATATCACGTCGGCGAAAACTGTTTTGTTGTCAAACAACAACAAGTGTTCTTTCTGCACTGTATTCAATGCGATGTTGTAAAGACCAACTGTGTCTGATTTGATTCCTAACTCAAATGTTTTACCTATACGTTTGGTTGATATATCACTGATGTCGATCTTCCTACCACCTGAATCTAATAGAGAATAATCACCAGACAAATTACGTAGTTTACCAACTACGCTGTTGTTAGTATCTAGTTCGAATCCGTCTGCGGCCGGTGACACTGTTACAGCACTTCCTGGTGCCCACTCTTGCGTGGTCCAGAATAAAAACTCCCTAACAGCGTTTGCCCAGTTCAGTGTTTGTTTGATTTCATTTGAAAATTTGTCAAATCTGAATCCTTGTCCCCCCAACCAATGGCCATACCCGAACAAGAAATCAGCAACATCCTGAATAGTGTCGAACACGTGACCATATGGTATGGTCTGCACTGTTTCTTGGTATGCTGTGTACTGTTCGATGACTAGTGATCCTTCAACGGATACTGAATTCGCCGTTGTCGTCTTCACAGGATAGTTAAAATTAAAATATGGTTTGGTTGTGCTGTATCCTAAAACCTTGTAACCACCCAGTACTGTTGACCCATCATTGCTTATGTCTGTGTTCTTCTCTATCAGGACTCCAGAGTAGTAAAAACTCTCTACAGGGTTTGATGTCCTAAACAGTATCTTGTAGTTCTCGTCAGGAATAAATTTAGATCCAGATGCTGATCCTGGAGACACACTGTCCGTTAGGATCTTTATGTTGTCCTTGTCTGTGAACCCTCCCAACTTGTATGACAACTGAACACTTAGATTCTTCATCTTGTCGTAGTAAAAAACCTCAGTGTCTAAATTCCTCGAAATCAAATAATTGATTACAAAAGATTGGTACCCTGCCGTCTGATATCTAGTTGTTACACCTGTTGTTAGATCCGTTTCCGTTTCTAAATGATATTTTGCTGTTGATAGTGTTTTCCTAATACCTGTGTCTTTGTAGATCTGGTTGTCTGAAACATTTGTTGTAAGCCTAGACGGATCAAAAAGATTGGAAAAGAATTTTGCTGGTTTGGTCAGAGCAAGTAATTTCATCCCAGTAAACGGGAATGAACTGGATCTTCTCCATGCCGTCTCCGCTGGTGCTTGATCACCAAACTTCCAAGAATTCTGCCTTCCTGGCATATCAAAGTTATCGACAAGGCCTGCCGCTAATGGATCTAAAAGGTTACCAGATTCATCAACGGGTAGATAATTTCTAATCGAAGGTTTCCCATATCTACCTGGCTCTGTAGCAACAGCGTTCCATAATACATCATTACCTGAAGTATACGGAGCCGTTCCGTAAGTTGTGTCCCAGTCAGTGGGTTTTTCTGAATGACCCAACATCTCCCAGGGTCTAATATGTGGAGCATCCGTGTCATAAAAATATTTGTATATACCCCTCCAGTATCCTGGCAGGTTCTCATCTATCAGTCTACCTTTTGATCTTGCGTAGTTGTATGTAAACGGTGATCCTTCTGTGAACACTGTGTTGTTGATGTACTGAACGTTGTTGCGTCCTGCCCACTGGTAGAAGTCTGTTCCCATTACATCGTTAACTTCCTGTAGTGTGTATTCTGTTGACGTGAAAGCACTAGGCAACACATCATGCATATCCACTAAAGTAGCATCGTAGGTTACTTTTATGTTGTTGTAAATTCTTTTTTCAAGTTCCAATATTAAATCATCACGTTCGTCTCCATACGCTTTTATGGTTGATCCATCGTGTTTCCGGATAACGGCTGTGTCAGTCAAATAAGTTGTGTCAGTGAATGTCTCAGGAGTAAACTTAGGATACATTCCAAGTTTAGTCGGAGATGGTGGCATGTAACTGCCCACAGTGTCAGCGTAATCCTTAATTACGATCTTGTCTCCCTCTGCCAACGTTTTACTGATGTTGATACTGTCATCAGTTGTGCTGAATGTGTAATCTATTCCTAGTAATAATTGAACATCATTGAGGTAAACGTATACTGCCCTGTTGCTTAATGTTTTAATATTGTGTTGCGAGTCGAGTGCATAATCTTTTTGTGACGCACTCATCACAGTGTATGATCTTGTTGAAACATTTTCTCCCCAACCCACCATGTCCTCATAGAAGAACGGGAACGAACTATTCCTGCCTGGCGTGATTGCTGTGATTATCTCATCAACCCTATTAGCGGCGTCTCCTTCGTAGGCCGTACCTGTGGCGTGCGTAAGGAATGCATTGTACCACTTCTCATACTCCTGATTCACATATTCTGTCGCCGTGATAAAATTGGCTTCCTGATCTATTAGACCAAATATCGCAGGTAGCAATGGTCCTTCGTGCTGGTGTATACTACCACCTTTCAATCTGGCATCTGGTTTATCTCGTAAATTTGACACTCCGGGGACTGCACCTGTGACGTCTTGATTTTTATCGAATATGTCTCGCACATGATTCAGTACCTGTCCAAAAGTGAATGTGCCCAACTGCTGGTTAAGACTGTTAGTTGCCAAGTTCTCCGGTATCTCATATATCCCCTTGTCAGCAATCTTATCGGCCACGCTGTATCCTGCTATCCTGATCTGGTCATCAACTTCTAGTGCCTTGTTAAATTTAATGTACTTGTTTTTTGTTCCAGTTTCCAATGTGTAATCGGTTTCCAGTGTTTTTCTTAATCCATTCACTGAAACAGACACTTCTAGATCTGTCAGTTCCGCTGAATTCTTGTAGAAGTCTATAGGGAACAACTGTTTTTCGATCGTGTCGACTGTGAAGGTCCTTATTACACGCTGTTTGTTTTCACTTGTTCTTTTTATCCAAGAACTACGAGAATTGTGTGTGGCTCTTCCTGTTGTGTAGTGTAGGTGTCCTTCTGCTAAATTTTTTGTAAGTGTCTTTGCACCACTCTTATACGTGAATGTTCCTGCTGTGTGATCTGATTCGAAGACTATATCTCCAACGTTGTTGACAGTGTTATATTTGACCTTGATACCTAAGACAGTGTCCGTGGTTGCAGTGTCTGATGTTGCGAACGCAAAAACTTTTGCACCTGCGAAAGTTGAATTTGGATATGTTGTATCATCATCAAACGATACATGATCGCCGTCCCACATGCCAAACAACGGCTGTTGGTTTACATCTGTTTTCTGCTGTGCTTCTATAAAAGATTCTGTTGTGCTGTCATAACGAAAAGTCTTTCCTTGATTTGTTGTACCAAACTCTATGTATATGGAATCGTCACTTGTTGGGGTGGCGTCCGATGACTCGGTTAGGTTGATAACCTGTGTACTATCTCCCGCGGTCACAAAATTCACATCATATATCTTATTTTTTACTGTGGGATCTGTGTCAGCCGCGAACACAACTCTCATTCCGGTTTGTAGTGACAGTCCGTCAATTATATACCCTGTCTGTTTTACCACACTACTGAAAGCGTCCGTGGTCACTGTGTCATACAGTGTGACCGATTTCTTGGCCACTGTTCCGTGATTGTAAAGTGCTAACCCTGAATCAAATTCTATTATCGGTCTCTTCGCTCTGTCGTCCTCATTCAATACTGGAGTGAAACCACTCACTTTTGCTGTCTCTTCAATTACAGATCTGTGGAACCATCTATTATACCTCGACCATGCGTTCCTATCAATCGAATCTCTCTTGATGGTTATGTAATCCTTGGTTTCTGGTAGGTAGTATGCCTTGGCATATGGTCGTGAATCATATCCTGCTTGATCATACAGTATCGTAGATTCTGTAGCATAAGTGCCGGGAGTCATCATGTCCTCGACATCAGTAAGCGTTATGGCATCACCTACACCCTCTACGTAATATTCCTTGTCCTGATAATCTGTTGCCACAAGAGAATTCGTAAATTTGATCTTCATACCGTTTGACAGATCTAAAGTTCTTAGGCTGTAATTCTTGGTTCCAACTATGTCGTCTTCTACATTGATTGCCGTTGTGCTAGATGCATCTTTTATCTGTAGTATTCCATACATTGCATCATGATTACCACATTGGTAATATAAAGTGTCGGGTGCACCTGTTGTTGGCACCGTAAATGTAACTGTACCATAGTCCGTACCGTTATTTGTAACGCCTGTGTCAAAAATGGTCGATGTTGATCCATCCGCCGAAACTTTGTCCTTGTATGGTTCTGTCATTATCCATAAAGGGTGTCCTTTTGCATTTACGTTAAACTTGTAAGTGTTACCCCTGTAAAGAGTTAGGATAGGATTGTCTTCATTTTCTCTGTGTCTAAAGTTGTAGGCACCTTGTGCTAGATTTTCGACTGAATATTCCGCTACCGCACTTGGTCCAACCGAATCTATCTCAATTGATCCAGGCCCTTCTGGCATCCAGTAGTACTCTCTGTAGTTGATTAACTTGTCATAATCAATAGCAGGATTCCAACTATAGACAGTTTCCTTGTTTAACCTGTCATGGTTATTGATCTTACCACCTAAATATTTAATTTGGTTGATATAGTCGTCATATGTTCCTGTGAATTTGACCTGGTCCTCTGGGTTTACTGATGTCGTATCTCTATCTGTGTAAGTGACTGTGGGCTCTAACTGGTATGCCATCCTATCTCTGCTGGTGGCACTTATGTACCTATCATTGATATCTCTGGTGTAAGCGTCCTGCCTACCTATGTAACCGTCCAGTCTCTCCAACGAACCTTTCTGTACCAAAGGATCCATGGTGCTTGAAAGGAATCTCTGGTTGGTATCTGTCCTGTAGAAAGCAGGAAGATGCTGTACAGTACGTCTATACTCGTTGGTACTTTGTTTTACAACTTCGTTATTGGTTAATGAGTTTGTAGGGTTGTCTGCCATTAGTATCCTGATCCACTACTGCCGGTGCTTGAACCGGAACCTGTTGTAGTAGAGCCTGACACTGCTGATCCTGTCGTGGTGTTTGTGGCAGTTGATGTTGATGTGACCACAGTACCTGATGCCGCAAGTTGATTGGCTCCTAGTGCTGTTATGATTGACACATCATCAACGGTGGCCCCACTAATGAAAATTTCGTCTGCCGCCGAGTCAAGTTGGAACAAGGACCCAAAACCCTGTCCTGGCTGGTTTGGCACAATCACTGCTGTCAGTAAGTCTGGAGCAAGTTGATTGTGTATGTAAGCGGCTAATTCTGTAAAGTAAAAACTGTCTCCAAAATCCCAGTTGTTCAATGCAAAGAATTCGTTGATTGCGGCAATCACTCTAGTCTTGATCACTGCGTCTGACACGTTGGTCTTTGGATTTTTCACTACCTTGAACGTTGCCTGTAGTTGTTCTTCGGCATTTGAACCAAAAAGTATTTTGTACTTTACAGGATGGTAAATGATCTGATCCGACAATGATTTCAAAGGATTAAGTGTACCTGAATAGTTAATTCTCAACTGGTCCGAAGTAGATACATCAGGTTTGCTACCTCCGTCCTGCAACCATATTCTGAATAAATTGTCATATGTTCTCTCTAATAGGTACACATCAACAATATTTGATACACTAGGATCGATCCTGGTTTCCTGTCCTGCATGGTGTTTGTACTGAAAATTAATTGCACCTCGGCCTTTTCTTGCTATATAGTCCGTGGTGATAGTAAGCGTATTTGTTGTGCTACTGTAACTTTTGATCACATCCTCACTCTCGTCATAGAAGTAAAACAACTGTCCGTCTGTGTATGTAGATGTGTTAAGATTTATATCCGTTTCGTTTTCTGCAACAACGAAGTTACTTGTCGCATAAGGTCTAAATCTTTCTATGTTATCATAAGAAGTGTATTTTTCAAAGAACACAAATTTTGTAGATTCAGAAAGAGTGGGCTCAACGAAGATATCAAACAATTCAGGATTATCAACGACTCCGTCATCATCATCATCGAAGAAACCAACTTTAACTTTCCTGTTGTCCTGAAAACCGTCCGCTTCGGTCACCACATCAACAACTTGCCATGTAATTGGGTATCCTATGCTGTTTCCTGACGACACTATGCTGTTAGTCTTTAATATCTTGACTGTGTCTTTTACACTTTTTCCTGTTGTGTAGTCGTAAATTTTTTCTTCCACATCATAATGAAACTTGTTCTGCGATTCTGATTCAAATATGTAATCTAGTTTCCTATATTGCACTGTGTAGGTGTTGCCATCATTAGTGAATTTGAACCACCAACTAGCATCTGCATTTGTGCCTGTCGCTGATCCTGTGTTGGCAAGACTGAATACCGAATCTGTACTTAAATTCGTTGACGTAATTACTTTCCATGTCTCTGAATCTGTGTCATATCTAAGACCGAATTCCTCATATTCTTCTATCCTGTTCAGTAAGTCTGCTTCTAGTGTCTCAGAAAATGACGTGGTCAAGTTTGGGATAATGGCATTAATAACCGAACCATCTGGAATGATGCTATTCAGTGTCACCGGGCCTACCCCTGACTCTAGGTTTCCTACACCGCTGTTGGCCCCGTCAAGTACTACTGCTCCTATCTTGGCCCATGCTCTATCTTCGGCATTGTCTGTTGTTGAAGTCACCAATGTTCCGTTTAGGAATTTCCTTGTGTCTGGTGATGTAAATTTTATCAATGCACCCGGCTTGGCAAACTTCATGTTAGAAGTTGCTGAATCACCTATGACTAATGGGCCTCCTGCTGTGAAATAACCTGTGTTTGTATTTGTAGATGTTGTGGTCGAGTTCCACGTGGCCGTTAATGTGCTGGCATCTTTTGTGCCGTACTTGAGGTAATAAAACTGTCTAGCATACGCCTCTTTCAATTTTGCTTCCACTGAAGAATCTATTGTTGATTGTATCTCACTCCTATTATTGAAGGTGAACGTGAATTGCTGTAACGATTCTTCTCTATAAAGTATTCCATCTTCTGCAAACGCACTCACGTTAGAGTACGCACCTGTTGGGTCTAGTATCTCTTTTGCCCTAGATATGCCTGATGCTGATCTGTTCACAGATCTCACTTTAACAATTTCCTGTGACGCACTCAAAGGAACCACTTGGTAGTCCTCTGCTGTGATCATCCTGTTCTGAGAGTAATATACCTGTGCCGCTTTTTCTTTTATAGAATCATTTGATTCCGTCGCCGCTGAATTGTAAACGCTGGCCTTTAAACTTAGGCTTATCTGTAATGTTTGCTGTGCACCGTTGGCATCTGTGTACGGCACTGCTAACTGAACGTCCTGCATATCTGCCGGTTGTATGGCAAACTTGGTGTTGTCACTGACTCTGTAATAGGTCCTGAAATTTCCCAACGGTATGTTCGAGAAGTTGCCATCTCCAAACACAAGGTCAATCGCATCGTTATTTTTTGTGACAACATTGTAAGTGTTTCTCTCCGCTTTGGACAATGAATTGTAAATTGCATTATTCCCCGACAGCGATGGGACTTTAGACCACGCTTCTGACAACTGTCCAAACTGATCTAACTTGTACAGCCATACATCAGAATCGTTTATGTTGGACGTTTGAAGACTTTTCACATAATTTGTTACCGCAGTATCTACGGCAAATTCTTGATTTTCTAATACTCCCTGTTTAAAAAGAAAGAAGAAACCTGTGTTATTGGAACTGTCCCCAGATCCGTCTGTCCTGTAGGTATAAGTCAATCCTGAACCTGGTACTGGTGATGACTCATATATCGAATCAGAACCTGTCGTTGTACTAGGCACTATTTCAAAACTTCTGTTCGTTCCACCAATTGATTTTTGGAATTTAAATATTGGTAGATCCAATTGGTTCGAACTTAACGTGTAAACCTCTGTTTTTATTCCGCCTATCTTTCCCAACTCTCTGGGACTGCCAAAAAGTTGGCCTGCTTGGTTTGCCGCATTCAATATTGCAGTGAATTGTTCTCTATAATTTGAGTTAGCACTGTCGTTCCATATTATAGTTTGATTTGCTAAATTTGTTCCTGTACTATCTGATACATCCTGTGATGTCGATATAGAGTCAACCTTCAACATTCCTGTTGCGGGTTTATTTCTTTTGGCATTGTAGTTTATTAGCCTTGCCAATCTTAAAACACTGTTTCTTCTTTCTGCTGTTTCTAGGAAGTTTTCCCTAGCGTTCAAATCAACTCTGAAAGATAGTGCCTGCGATATGTAAGCAATCAAATCTATCAGTGCAACATATTCCGAGCTCTCAACAAAGTCATTGAAATCATCTGGGTAGTTCTCTTTCAGATACGCTACCATTGTTCTTCTCAAAGTCTCGAAATCGTATGATTTGAAATCCGCCTGTTGGAAGGCCTGGTAGATCTTTCTCCAATCTTCTGCAACTAATAATCTGTTTTGTCTATCTGTAGTGGCCATTGTAATTACAATGGTATTTATATGTTAGGAAATGTGCGTATATTAAGATAGACGCATTAGTGAGTTCTCGTCAAAGTTGAAACTCAATTTCTCGGTAATATTCAACGGCACATATGTTATAGTGGCCTGTATGGCTATGCCCTTGTCTGCTTCGGATACAAAAATCTCTTCTGTGGCGATACGTGGATCTGCGTTGAGATTTGCTGTGACATCTTCAATTATTGCGTCTTTTAGAGCTTCTGTGAACGGTTCAAATATGGCATCATATATGATAGTGCCAAACTCCGGATTCTCCACCCTCTCGCCCTTACGCACACTCAATCTATTGATCAAGTCCTGCTTGGCTACCTCAAAGTCATACAGTTTGAAGTTGGTTTTATCCGCACGTGAGCTGAAACCCTTGAATGTTACTTTCTTGTTGGATAAACCTGATCCTGAATCTCCGTATGCCATATACTATATTTACTCCCTAAAATCTAAAGAAACTCTTCACAGCCGAAATGGCACTACTTTTAATAGATGCTATCTTACCATGGATGAAACTCATCGCGGCACCTTTCGGATCGGAAATTAATTTTTGGATATCGTTTGCTTTGCTTGTTAAAGTGTTCAAATTTTTTAACGGTAGTTTTATGTTGTCATTGAGTTTGACCACTTTGCTCAACTTACTGGATACTGCTTTTATAGATGGTTGTTTCAACAATTCTGATTTGATAACTTTAAGTTCGGTAGCAGACAATTCCGGGCTAGATTTCTTTATCTCTCCCATGGCTTCGTTGATAAATTTTTTGGTCCTTGCAGTACTACTCTGTCTATCATAAGGCTCATGAGTCACAAAATCTGTTACGGTTGTCTTGTTGTCTATCTTGTTGGGTTTTCCTTGTGCTAAAGGATTGTCGTCATCTATGTCTATCAGCCCTTCGGTTACCCTTATTCCTATTGCATCTGGTTTGAGCCAACTAGGACCCCACAATGGACTGGCATTTATTGAATTCAAATGGACCTGAGATCCTGCTAGATCTATTCTGCCTTTCGCACCATGTAGTTGTGTGCCTTCTGTGAATGAACTTATACCGTCCCTTCCATAATGCCTTACAGCACCTTTCTGGGAACTGTTGAATATACCCTTCTCCCCCATAGCAAAAAGATATCCCTCTGCGTTCAACGCCAGATGATTTTCTGATGTGAAATTGATAGTGCCTTTGGCATGGAAATTGATGTTTGTTTCTGAGTGCAGATTGAAGTCTCTGCCTGATCTTAAATTTATACCACCGTCGGAGTAAACACTTATGGTGCCGTCCTTGTCCATCTCTATGTATGCTTTACCAGAACCGTTTGCAAGATACACCACACCTTCTGTGTCATGCATCAACAGTTGATGTCCTGATGCCGTCCTTAACCTTGTGAGTTGGTTGTCACCGTTTACATCACCGTCATCCATGACGAACGTGTGTCCTGTCTTCCTGGTCACGTAATCTTTTGCCCCTGAGTCTTTTGTGCCTACGTTCTCTTTTGTCGTGTTTGTATCTTTCCTACCCGGTGTGCTGATACCAAAAACCTGACTTGGCGTTTCCCTACGTGCCGAACTTGATGTGTTACCCCTGACGTCATCCGCACTCAATCCCTGTCGCAGTAAAGTATCTGCGAATGGGTGTATGGGTTTTGGTATTGATTCATAATTGCCGTTCTGCAACGCACCTTGCCTGTTCCTGTTGAGCTCTCCTGATGGGACATTCTCCGAACCGTATTTTGTTTTCTTACTTTCTAACTCTCCTGCGTCTGGGCCTTCGAAACCAGCGTCACCTAGGTCGGTTGTATTCGTGCTTGATGCTATGCCAGGTGTCATGTGATTGGTATATGGTTCCTGCACACAGCCTATCCAATAGGCCTGGTTCATTTTGCCTTCTGCGAATATGACTAGAACTTTGGTCTCCAGATCTGGCGGTACCATCCACATACCGTACGAGTGCTGTGAGTCTGCAAAGTCTATGCCTGCTCCCTTGGCGTACTTGCCTCCCTTGGCTCCGTAGAAAGGTGCCAGGTATTCGCAGGTTATGAGCTGGTTCTCTGCTGGGTCTGACGTTTTTGCAAGGCTTGGAATGAGTACTTTCAATCTTCCCATCCTGGTTGGATCTATGTTGCCCTTGACTGTGCCCACATAAGGTCCGGCATTTGTTCCGGCCCAAGACTTGTCTGATCCGGGTGCTTTTGAAGTTGAAGTGTCTCCCTTGAGATAGTTGTGCAATGACATTAACTTATAAATCCTTTAATCTTGTTGGTAATTTTGTTCTTGATCCTACTTACATTTGCAGAAGCAAGATCCACGTATTTCTTACCAATACTAGTTAAGTTTGATTTGACGTCAGTCAAATCTTTTGCACTGTAGAATTTGGTCAGTTCGTTCTTTAACACGATGAATGGCTCGCCGTTTATATCCACCACGCTGGTGGTCGGAACAGGATCTGATATGATCACTCCTTGATTGTTGAATCTGGTGAGGTTCAACACATTGGTGTACTTGCCATCCGTGAAGTTGTGTTCTACCTGTATCACCCTGTAAAGTCCGCTGAATTCCGCTGACTGGTCTGCCTGCAGTTCGTAGACACCGGTCTGATCATTCAGGTCTGTTGGCATCCTGAAGTTCAGCATAATGATCGGTTCCGCCACATCCGTGTTGTAGCAACGCAGTTCACTGTTCCAAATCCTGTCCTTGTTCTGACGCCAGTAACCTATGTCTGGATCAGATGCCTGGCCGGCACCTCTCGCGAAACTCTTTGCATTGAGTGGGATAAACTGTGACTGGCTGATCCATGCGGGATCTCCCAAGATCTCCAACCTCACGTTGACCATGTCCGCCATGGGGTGTGTCAGTGAGTCAAGGAACGAATCCAACTGTGTGGGTGTGCCACCGGTCTTGGCCGTGCCCTCAGACTTGTTAGTGTCTGCGTGTGATCTAGTCAGAAGGT
>Ga0222716_10002348_pt1 | contig 15354 bp, 8 predicted proteins | sample C33_13DmetaG_FD_165044 | JGI IMG/M metagenome (GOLD analysis project Ga0222716, IMG submission 165044) | Estuarine water microbial communities from San Francisco Bay, California, United States - C33_13D | ecosystem: Environmental > Aquatic > Marine > Unclassified | place: USA: California... | reverse complement strand
GTAAGTCCAATTAGTTTAGTAGGAGAAAATATTACTTTTGATTATATTAAAACACCAACTGAGCCAATTTGGAGTGGAATAACAGATGCTTATGGAGCTATTACTTATGCAGCAGGATCTTCTACAGACTTTGATTTGCATATTTCCGACAGGGTTCAATTAATTATAGGTATTTTAAAATATGCTGGGGTTGTAATTAACGATCCGCAAATAATTCAAGCCGCTAGTGCAGAGGCAAACTCACAGGTTCAATTAGAAAACTTATAATAAATGGGATTAATAACAAAAACAAATCAATCGTATTACAATAAATCGCAAGGGTTTATAGGAAATGGTTCAACTGGAAATTTCACTTTAACGACTGCAGCATTTTCAACAATCCCTTCTAGCGTATCTGTATTTGTAAGTGGCAAAGAAATAAATACTAGCAATTATACATATAGCTCACCAACCGTAAACTTTACTGGAAATGTAAGTAACGCGGACGTCCTGGAAACTGGTGGTGCACCTAAATCTGGTTTATTAATTGAAATTAAACCGGCTGGGGCAGCTAATAAGTTTGGTGATTACAGGTATATATCTTTAAATGATATTATAAATAATTATATGGTTGCTTTTGTTGGTGATGGTAAATTAATATCCAACGTTAAAAAACAAGATGTATTATTTCACACTAAAAGAGGTGTGCAAGAATTTAATTATGATATATCTAGAACAGAAAAAATACAAGAAATTGAAGTTGGTACAAGTTTATCAATACCAATGCCCCAAGATTATATACATTATGTTAGATTTTCTTTTGTAGACGCTATGGGTATTGAGCATATAATATATCCTGCTAGGTATACGTCAAAACCATCAGAATCTATATTACAGGATGATGATTATAATTATCTTTTTGATGCAGACGGTTCACTTCTTACTGGTACTCCTGTAATTAACGATAGGTTTACTAGTTTTGATAATAGAAAATTTACTGGTGAGTTTGGAGAAGAGGATATGTCTTATGACGCAAATACAGGATTACAAAAATTAACTGCGCAAGGTGGAAGAAAAGGTATAAATCCAGAAACATCGCAAAAAAATGGCGTATTTATAATAGACGAATTAAATGGTAAAATAAGTTTTTCAAGCGAATTGGCTGGAAAAGTTGTAACAGTAAAATATATATCAGATGGCTTAGGTACGGATGATGAAATGAAAATACACAAGTTTGCTGAAGACGCTATATATAAATATATAACATATGGAGTAGCTAGCGCGAGAGTAAATTTTCCTGAATACATTATAAATAGATTTAGAAAAGAAAAAAGAGCAGCTATAAGAAATGCTAAATTAAGATTATCAAGCCTTAAAATATCCGAACTAGAACAGGTTATGAGAGGTAAATCAAAATTTATTAAACACTAATACATGCCGGAAATCAAGAATACCTTTCTTAAAGGTAAAATGAGCAAAGATCTCGACTCGCGTTTAGTACCTAATGGTGAATACGTAGATGCACAAAACATTCATATAACAAAGTCTGAGGGCTCTGATGTGGGTGTTGTACAGAATATTAAAGGTAACTTATCTATAGGAAACATTACTATCAGTGGAGATGTTATAGGATATATAGCTGAATCAGAAAGTCAATCAGATGGCAGTAATAGAATATTTTATTTTTTCAAAGGTCAATCTGCTTCAGAAGATGCAATATATTACTACAATACTAGTGAATCAATACCTATATATATTGTCAAAGGTGCTTTCCTTAATTTTTCAACATCAAAATTAATAACAGGAGTTAATATAATAGACGGATTATTATTCTGGACAGATGATAATAATCAACCAAGAAAAATAAACATAGAAAAAGCAATCGGTTCACCTAGTTATTATAATAATGAGGATAAAATAAGTGTTGCTAAATATTATCCTTATAACTCGCCTCAGGTTTTACATCCCACGTTATCTACACAGGGTGGAATGAAAAAATTAACAACAACTGGAAATGTTTCAGCTAATGTTAATTCCGGGACAAACGTAACGTTAGTCGCAACGAACTACAATATATTTGTTGGCCAAATGGTTACTGGTACTGGTGTCCCAAATGACACCTTGGTTCAAGCATTTAATGAAACAACAAAAGTATTAACTTTAAGTAAACCGGTTACAGTAACAACAACTAATCCAATTTTAACATTTACGTCACAAGAAGATAGGCTAGAAGAGGAATTTATAAAATTTGCATACAGGTATAAATTTGAAGATGGGGAGTATTCAGTAATCTCACCTTTTACGCAAACATGCTTTCTACCTAAAACATACAACAGCTCTAATGGTTTAACCACTAGTCAAATATTAGATGCCTCTAAAACTACAGAAATAGAGTCTATGATAAATGATATAGGCTTAGTGCAACTAAGAATAAAATTACCTTCGTCTAATGTCACTACAGATTATGGTATAAATAAAATTGAAATACTTTATAAAGAAGCCGATAATCCCGGTGTTAAGGCTGTTGCAGAAATTGTGTTAACAGATAGTGATGTCCCTATCAGTAGTGGTTTGTCTTATAGTTTAGTGGGTGATGCATTTACATACGACTATAAATTAACCTTGCCCTTTAAAACATTAACAGAAGACCAAATAACAAGAGTTTTTGATAATGTGCCTAGAAAAGCAAAAGCACAGGAAATAGCTGGGAGTAGACTTATATATGGTAATTTTCAAGAAAATTATAATTTGCCAGTTATTGATTTTGAAGCGGGATATGTTAATAGAGCGGCAACTTCTGCGGACCAAAATTGGAACGTACAATATCCTTATCAATCTGTTAAATCAAGAAGAACATATCAAATTGGTTTAGTGCTAGCGGATAAATACGGTAGACAATCACCGGTTATTTTACCAGATGATAAAAACAAATCTTCAGTTAGGGTGCCTGTGCACACCCCCACTCCTCATGGTTGGAATGGGTATTCCTTGCGCGTTGAATTTAATGATGTAATTCCTAACGCATACTCTTCAACTAATAAATTTGGTTGGTATTCATGGAAAACTGTTATAAAACAAACCGAACAAGAATATTACAATGTTTATGCCCCTGCTATAAAAGATAATTTCCCGCATGGAGTTATATCAGCTTCTGGCCAATTAAATACCGCCGCTAGTATAATTATGGATGGTATACAAAGTACAGTATACACTGATGACGACAGTAGATCCTGGCTAGTGTTACATGGAGATAATGTAAACAAAGTACCAAAAGAGGCTGGTGACGGAGGAGTTATAACGGAACAAACAAGTGGTAGTGATGCCGCTTTGTATCCTGTTATAAACAATGCTTCACTTACACCCGCTGGCACAAATTCTGATCCTTACATATTTAATTCAGATGGAGCTAAGGTAGATGTAATAAGTATAGGTACTGCAAAAGACCAAGGTTTAGTAAATTCAGCAACAAGAACTCAATCTGATGGTACTGTTGATCTTATTTATGAGCCTGGAGAAGTTATGGCATTTATAAATGTAGGTGTTAGTACAAACCCATTGGTGGCTGAATTACCAAATGGTTACGGACATCAAAGACTCGATAATGGTGCGTCTTTGCCCGCATTATCTATATGGGAAACTGAACCATTTAAATCAGGATTAGATATATATTATGAGACTTCCTTAAGCGGATTGGTTTCAGATTTAAATAGTGAAATTAGTGATGTTGCGAGTGGTTCTGGTGGAGCCACAAACATAACAATAGATTCGAATGAATTTTCAGAAGGCTTAGAGACTAATGTTAGCAATGCCACCAAGGGAATTATTGGGGCTTTAGGTGCAACAAACTCTGGTGGAAGCGCATTATCTAATTTAACATTTCAACTTAATAATGTTTTTGCACAATCCGACTACAGCACAGATCTTGTAGCCAAATTTGACATAAATTCTAACAATTTAAGAATTATTTCAGATACTTTTTATTACGGACAAAATGGAGAATCTTATGATGCCTCTATTACAGTAACAGATTCTAATGGGGTTTCATACACGGATACAGTGGTGATTCATTTAACTAATGCAGCCCCTACATTTAGTAATTCACTTACAACGACTGGCAATTCATTGCATTATAGTGTGGGCACTATTGCTGATTTATCTGTTGGAACAGAAAATGGAAGCAGAAGTGTTAGTCAAAAAACATTAGGGCTTACGTATAGCATAGTTTCAGTGCATCTAGCGTCGACCGATGTAACCAGCAGTAATTTATTTACTATAACTAATTCAGGTGATACTGGCAATCCAGACCCAGGAAGACTTAAAAGCACTGGATATATGGCCCAAAATTTAGTTACGAATCAGTATACTATCATTGTTAAAGTTGTGGATGCTGGTCATACCACGGCAGCCCCTTCGCAGGACACACATACAATAACTATAACAATAACCCCAGGTATTTTAGTTAATTATTTAACAGCCCCAAACGCGGCTCAATTATGTAATCCAACAACTCAAACATTATATATAACAAAACCACAATTAACTGGCCCAACCACTATAGAAGTGGGGGACACAATATACACAAGCAACGCATTAGGAACTAATTATTTCTTTGGAAATATAGTTACTCAACCAATTGGAGGTGCTTATGATCAGGGACTTTATGCGAACGTCAGGTCCCAAAATGGTGTTGTTCAGGAGATTGGCTTAAACATCTCATGTGCGCCGTAGGTTAGACATGACACAAAACATGTAATATTTAAATCATGGGAATAGCAAAGGAAATAGGGTATTTTAACACCTTTATATTAAAACCTTCGAATACAAATAGAAATTGGCATATTGAAGAGTCTAGAATAAAAGGAGGCTTTAATAACCAATCTATAGAGTTGGCAACTAGAGCTTTTGCCACTGATGAAAATTATAGCGAAACTAGAAGAAAAAACGCTATGATATATTCAGGTATATATAACTCCAAAACAGGCGTTAATCAATTAAATCAATTTGGTATTGGACAATCTAATACTAAAGCTGTGGATGATTCCCAAGGTAGTATTCAAAAACTTTACGCTGAAGACACAAATCTTTTAATATTTCAAGAAGATAAAGTTAGTAGAGCACTGATAGATAAAGATGCTATTTTTACAGCAGAAGGATCTCCTATAAAAGCTTTAAGTAAAATTGTTATTGGACAAGTTATACCTTTTTTAGGAATATATGGTATTGGTACAAATCCTGAAAGCTTTGCAATAAAAGGCGGAATGAAATATTTTGCTGATAAAAAAAGAGGTGTTGTTATAAGGTTAACAAGAGATGGACATACTGAAATATCATATTATGGTATGCGAAGTTGGTTTAAAACTAACTTGAGAACATCGAATAATATAATAGGCATGTATGATAATGTTAAAGACCAGTATGTTTTGTCTGTGCAATACCCTGATTATGAATACACATTAGGATATGATGAGTCTTCTAAGGGTTGGACTAGTTTTTATACTTATAGACCTGCGGGAGGATTTACATTATCAAATGTTTTTTACACTTTTAAAGCTGCCAATATATGGAAGCATTATGCTACTACGGATTACAACAAATTTTATGGTTCCGGTAATTCATCAAAAGTGCAGTTAATACTTAATAATACGCCATCGGTTGTTAAAGTATTTAAAACATTATCTTACGAAGGCACTGAAGGTTGGAATGCTAATAACATATATACTGATTACGATAGTACAGGATATACAGACAGTGGCTTTAGCATAGCTCCTTATAACAAAACATATGCTTCTACGGGAATTTATGATTTACCAGGAGTTAATTCTTTCAGTAAAAAAGAAAACAAATATTCAACGTATTTGAAAAATTCATCTTCAATAGGCGAAAATGAAATAATCTTTGGTGAACAAGTTTCTGGTATTAAAGGTATGTATACATCTTTAGTGTTAGAATCAACCACTGCGGATATATCAAAAAAAGAACTATTTGCTGTTTCATCTGAGACAGTATTATCATCAAATTAAAATAATAAATTATGGCAATACCCTTTTTAGCAATGGGAATATCATCAGGTGTTTCTGCACTTAGTGGCTTGTTTGGAGCAGGTAAAGCAAGACGAGCTGCTAGAAAAGCTAGACAACAAGCAGATGCTTTAAACAAACAAATAGCTAATCTTGAAAAAAATAGACAAGCAGTAATAAATCCTTACGAAAACGTTAAGGATCTTAGTAGTATGGTGACAAACCCATTTGCTAATTTACAGGTAGCAACCAAAGCGGCTGAGATACAGGGTGCTGAAACTGACATAGCTTTAGCAACAACATTAGATACCCTAAGAGCTACGGGAGCGGGAGCTGGTGGAGCAACCGCATTAGCCCAAGCGGCTGCAAGATCAAAATCTGGTATTGCTGCTGGAATTGAAAAACAAGAAGCTCAAAACACAAGACTAAGGGCTCAAGGAGAACAGCAAATGCAAAGATTACAAATGAGTGAAGCAGCAAGAGTCCAAGGTGCCGAGGCACAGGGTAAAGCATTCAAATTTAATGCACAGGAAAGCAGAGACACTTCACAATTAAACAGGCTTGCTGGTAAAGCTGATATTGCCTCAGGACAGGCGGCTGCTTATAGTCAACAATCTAGTCAAATGATGGGGCAAGCTTTAGGAGCCTTGGGTGGTTTAGCTGGGGCTGCGATTGGTGGAGCAAATTATAAAAAATCATTAGCAAACGCACCAAACACGTCTGGGGTAGATGTTAGTAGTGCTTATTCTGGAAACGAAAATGTTGTTTACAATGTGCCCAAGACTGCAGACTATTCCGATTTATACAGTGGTGGTGGTTCACAATACGGGTACGATTATTTAAATAAAGAATAAAATTATGGGAGCATACGATAATCCAAAATCATACACAACAATAGACTACACTAAAGGCACTACGGCTTTTAATACAACTTTTCAAACTGGCTTAGCCGCTGGTATTGCGGAAGGAGATAAATTAATTGCTGATAGAAAAAAATACGAAGATACTGTATACGCGCAGGGCGAGGAAATGAAAAAGGAGCTTAGCGCTGCAGTTGATAATGGCGAAAAAACAAAACAACAAATAAACGCTGCATTAGAAGAATTTTATGCAGAGGCACTTAATGTTGAGCAACCAACTAAAAAAGGTTTAGGCGGGCTATTTTCTATGCCTACTGAAAATCGTATGGATCAGAAAGGTATGCGAGAAGCTCAGAGTAGTTTTGAAGGCGCTGTAACCCCTATAAATACAGTGTTGGATTATATATATACATCGGACATGGACATTGATGAAAACAACGACAAAGGACATGGACTATATTCCGATAAAAAAAATATATACAATGCTATCAAAAATGGTGATGCAAAACCTACGTTTAAATACGACAATCAAACTAAAAAATTTACTAGTTTTATTGAGGTAGGTGGTAAAAAATATACAGAAGCAGAGTTGCAAACAATTTTTACAGCATCTGGAAAAGAGCAAAGAGATATAATTGATAGTGAGCATGATGCTTTAGTCAACGGGCTGTCTACAAGAACCAAAGCTGATTTGAAAAATTACATTGCAGAAAGAAAGCAAAGAGGATTTATTTCAGGAAGAGCAGACGCTAGCGAATACGCTATGCAAAATGTTTACGAACAATACGGTTTAGATGGGAGCGGTGAAATTGATACTGAAAAATTTACTAGAAATAAATTGGGTGTTGCAAATAATGTTTATAATAATAAACTTGATTTAAATGAGGATCTTAAAAAGCAAATGCTTAACGATGAGGTAAATGAATTTAATTTAACCGGGTCGCAAGCAGATACATTATTAGATTTACCATTAAATGTTGGCCCAAAAGAAATAGAAAAAAAATTAGGGGTTGACGCAAAAACAGCGGAAGATTTGTTTGAAAAATCAAAAAGCGCTAAACTTAAAATGGTTGCCAAATATACTTTCAATAAAATGGAAGACGATGGATTACTTGATGAGTTTTACAGAAAGGAGCCTAAGCAACTTACGGGTTCAGGTAAACCTCCCAAAGTAGATAAATATTTGCCTCAAAAAGTTAGGGTTGAAACAGCGGGTATTGTTAATAATTTTGTTGATAATGGGAGAGTGTTTGACTCTATAAGAAGTATAATGCCAGATAATTCTGCTATTAAATTTGTTAATGGTAAAGTAGCACCATCAGCAAGCGGAGGGGAAACCGGAAGGAATATCGATGAAGCTCAGGCCGAAGCATTACAAAGTTTAGGAGACAACTTTTTGAATGCAGAATTTACTTTTAGAGGAAGTAAAGAAAATGCATCTGGATTAGAAATTAACCCTAATGGGACCGTTACTATGACGTTTGATGGCAAAGAGGTTGAGGTTGACGAAAAACAAGCTGATGGTTCAATAGTTAAAACTAGAAAAATTCTTAAAGACAGTACATTAGAATACAATTTATATAATCCCGAAAGCATGCGTAAGTATTTCGATGCTATTTCTACCGAAAGTGGCGGCTCCGGAGACTACGCTCGTACGGCATATTCATCTGGATACGACACAGAAATGGTAAAAGAATATACTTCGTACGAAGGAATGAATAGGTTAAATCAGCCTAAAATGGAAAAATGGCTTAATTTTATTGATAAAAAAGGTGGTCAACCTAGACTGTTTGAGTTTGTTATAAATGCTGAACAGAGCGGAGTTCCATTATCTAGCGGGTTCCAAAAATATAAGACAAAATACGAAAATCAAATAATGTTATATAAAGCCAGAAATAAATAAGTATGGATAAGCAAGAATATATTAATAGCCTTGTAAGTCAAGGTTTATCTGATGAAGAAATATTAAATAAAGTTAATGAAAAATTCAAAACCTCTTCGCCGGATTTTCAAACTCCCACAGCACCGGGTGCGGTTGTGGAGGAAACTGCAGTGCCCGATATGGATTCCAGCTTGGATCCTGGTTCTGGGGATTTACAAAAAAATGAGTCGCCTAAGAAAGACTTTGATGCTGGTGAAGAATTATCAACTGCTGATGATTTATTCAAAGCTAATTTTAAAAGAGCTAAAGCAAACATAGCTGAAGTACCGGCTTTTTTAAATAGATGGAAAATGTCTTTGGTGAAAAAATTTGCTTTCTCTGACGAGCAAAAAGAAAATTTTGAAAAATTATCAGCTGAAGAACAAGACGCTTATGCACAGACAATGGGATCAATCCCTATGCCTGGTAATATAGGGGCTTTTGCTAAAGATGGGCAAGAAGCCGCCGCTAAATTAAGAAGCGAAGCCGAAGAACTTGAAAAAAACTTAATACAATATGACAGCGATATAACGGACACTATATTTAAAGAAGGCAATATTACTGAGGGCACAACTAGGTTACTAACACAAGCTATTGGTGCGATGCCTTCTATAGGCCAAGCTATGATACCCTACATAGGTATACCTTCTATTGTAGCCGGTTCTGCGGCAGAGGCTTCAAGAGAAGCTGTATATGATGAAGGCAAAAAAATTGACTTAAAACAAAATTTATATGCATCAGGAATTGGAGCATCAGAAGGACTATTAGAAATAGTAACTAAACGTATAGGCGGCGCGGCTTTTAAAAATCTTATAGGAAAACCAAAAGAAGTAGTTAAAAAAACGATGCTGCAAATGGCTACCGGAATAGCTAAAGCTGGGGGTCAAGAAGGAGCATCTGAATTAGGAACTTTAACTATAAATAAAATTTTAGAATCTAAATATTATGATGATACTAAGGGTTTTAAAATGAGTGAAGAAAAATTTAATGAATGGTGGAATGAGGCTGGCGACACATTTTTAATAGGTATGGCAACAGGTAAAGGTATGGCAAGTGCCGGAGCTGGTGGTGTAATAGTAAGGGATGCTATAGGCAATAGGGCTGTTAACAAATCTCTTAAAAAAGCTAATATAAAAGAAATATCCGAAGCTTTTACGGATAGCGAAATAACCGACGATGTAGTTGAATTATCTAGGAACCAATTTTCAGAAAAAGCATTAAATACAGAATTAGACAATAAGGTTAAATTAGGTGATTTAAGCTTAACTGAATCAAATGAAATTAAACTTAATTTTAAAAATGCACAAGCGTCTATTAGAATAGCCGATAATTTAAAAATTGCGCCCAGCCTGGTAAACGAAACTGTAAGCTTGGTTCAAAAAAGAAATGAACTATCTAATAAAATAAAAGACGCCGGCGAGAATAAAGCTTTAGTTTCTGAAGATTCTAAAAGATTAATAGAAATAGACAATAGACTTGGTGAAATAAGCAAAGAAAATATATCAATTAAACTTGATGAAAAAATAACAAAACTTGAAAAGCCTATAAAAGAACCTGGTTCGTTGATGATGGATCCCTTGGGAATAATATCAGTAGCTGATAAAATAAGGCAAACTAAATTAGAGGAAGCCAAAAATGAAAAAATTTCAAATGAGGTTCAAGATATTTATAACGAAAAAGGAATTGATGGTGCTTTTGAAATAATTGAAAAATTCAAACCTATAGTTAAAAAATTAGTAAATAAAAGAGAAGGGGCTCCTAATTTTGATAGAGAATTATTAACTAGTGAAATTGAAATTGGTTTATTTTCTGATAAAAAGAATCCCAAAACAGGTGAGACAAAACAAAGAAGTATACTGGGCCTTATAAGAGAGTATCCAGCTTATGTTAAAAAACAAAAGCAGGCTAACAAAGAAGCTAAAGCAAAAGGACAAAAGCAAATCAAAATAGCTCCATTGTCTGGTTTTATAAATAAGCAACTGCCTAAAAGAATGATTGAGGCGTCTAGAAAGATATTAGGCAAAGAATTTACTGAAGATATAGGCGAAATAAAAGAATCAAGAATTGAATTAGACAACACCACTCAAGAGGTTTTGGATTTGCAAGGCACAAGAACGCCTGAGCAAAACGCTAAGTTAAACAATATAGCTGGAATTACAAAAGAAGAAGCTCAGCAAAATGCAAAACAAATATTAAAAAGCAAACTGCCTGGAATATTAGAAAAATCTGGTAGAGATAAAAATCAAATCAGAACCGCAATAAACAACGCTAGTGTTTTAAAAGTTTCAGACAAAATACTTGAAGAAATGGGAGGGAAGTTTACGGCTAAGGAGGGCGCTAATAATCAATTTGCATCTTTTTTAGGGGTTAATTATGATATGTTATTTGGCGATAATAATATTATACCCGACTATGTTAAAAACAAGCTTGAATTATTTAAACCAAAGCAAGTTGGAAGAGAAAGTATGACTGAAGGCGATGCCTCTGGTAAAGGTAAGTTTGAATATGACAATCCAACATTTGAAGATGTCCTAAATTTTTACACCGATGAAACAAAAGGGTTAAGTACATTAAGAGCTAGAAAAGAAAGATTAGCCGATATAATTTCTCCCGAAGTTATAAAAAATGAAATAGCAGAAGCTCTAACTGATCCTATTGTTAAAAAAGATTTTTTAGATAGACAAGAAATTTTAAAAAAAGAAATACCAAAAGATGCAATACCAAAACTGCTAGAAAGAATAGACAGAGCAATAGCGGCTGTTGATCAATTTGGAAAAACGACTTTGCAAGGTGGCCCAATACCTATTGTGCCTGCTACTAAAATATTTTTAAAATCTTTAAAAGCATTAATAAAAAGTGGAGTTAAATTTGGAGAAGCACTTAGTAGATCTATAGAAAAATTTAAGCAAGCTTTAAAAGGTGCAACAAAAAATCAAAAATCTTTAGCTGAAAGAATTTTAAATTATCATATTAAAAATGAAAATGATTTAAAAAATTTACAAGTAAACGATTTAATTACGGATTTAAACATCTTTATGACCAACGATATTTTAAATTCATCTGATCTTGAAGATTTTGCCGCTAACAATAAAGATTGGAAAAAATTAGTAAAGAATATAAATGAAGATTATGCTGCTATAAATATGAATACCGAAGCTGGTCGAAAAAAGTTTTTAAAAATAGCGGAGGAAAATGGGTTTGTCGAACAAATACCAAAATCAGTTTGGTTAACACTTCAAGGTACTACCAATAGTTTATTGCCTGATAAATTAAAAAAAGAATTAAATTTAGATAAAGAAGAGCGTAAAACAATAAGAACCGCAGACGAGTCCAGCCTTAGGACATATGGTGGAAATTTTCCATTTAGAAGCGTTAAAGAGGCGGAAGCCTGGATAGATTCAGTTGAAAAAAGAGGTAAGAAATTTGCAGAGGAAGGTGTGTATAAAGATATGACGACAAGAGTTACAACATCTCAATATAATAATTTAGAAAATTTATTAGATGATAAAGATTTTACCCAATCACAAAAAAATTCTTTAAAAGGCTTAAATAAATTATTTTTAACTTTTGAGTCTTTAATGAAAAAAAATCCTGAACAAAATATACCTTTTGTTGCGGCTATGCTTTCATCGACTAGCGCATATCAAGGACACTTCATGAGAGCTTCTTCTCCTGTTACTTTTTATGAAAAAGGATATAAAAACGGTTCTTATACCCAAGAACACACGCTGCCAGCAAGTTTAGTTGCTAAATATTTATTTTTAGAAGCAGTAAACGGGAATATTAAAAAATCATTTAAGCATGTTGCACAAAATTTTCAACAAGGTGCTTTATCAAATGCGTCGGATAATAAACTTGAAGGAATAGGATATAACGGAGAAAAATTCACATACAAGGAAAAAACACCACAAAATTGGTTTATTAAAGATAACATATGGGCTAGATATTTTAACATTAATGTAGCTTTGCAGAATGGCGGTGTCAAACCTGAGAATATTATAATGGCTAATGGTAAGACTGTTGCCGATATTTATAAAGTTAATAATGCAGGTTACGGCATAAAAGGAGTCAATTTTAATGACAAAATTATAGAAGAATTTAAAACCGACAAAGCTAATAAGCAAAAAATAAAAGAAGAAACAGACGCTGTAAACTTAAGCAAAGATTTTAACGATATAATTGAAAATAAAACCAACATTGGGTCTGAAAAAAGATATGCTAAAGCAAAAGCCGAAGTTGCGGGTAAAGACAAAGGGTCTTTTGATTATATAGGCATACCTCCATCTGCACAAGATTTTATGGGTTTAATTTACAAAATGGTAGGTAAAGGTAAACAAGGGGACTCCCAGTTGGCTTGGTTTAAGAAAAATTTATCTGATCCATTTGCTAAGGCAATGGTTGATATATCTAATGCTAGGGTTGCTCTTGCTAATGATTTTAAAGAAATTAAAAAAATAGCTAATATTGCACCAAAAACGTTAAAAAATAAATTACCCGGTGAGCCATTTACGGTTGAGCAGGCTATAAGAGTCCATATTTGGAATAAACAAAATATGAATATTGATGGCTTGGCTAAATCAGATTTAAAAACATTAAATGATTACGTGCAAAAAAATAAAAACTTATTATCTTTTGCTGATAAATTGATACAAATAAATAAAGAAATGGGGTACCCTAAGCCAGATAAAAATTGGTTGATGGGTACAATGACAACAGATTTACTGCAGGGTTTAAACACTACCACAAGAAAAGAAGCGCTATCACAATGGCAATCAAACGTGGATATAATATTTGATGAAGCTAATATGAATAAGTTGGAGGCTGCATTTGGAAAAAATTATAGATATGCATTAGACAACATGCTGCAGCGTATGAAAACCGGTAAAAACAGAGGTTATCCTGGTGATCAATTAACAGGTAGATTTGTAGATTGGCTTAATGGTTCCGTCGGAGCTATTATGTTCTTTAACATGAGGTCCGCAGTGCTACAAACTATATCATCTGTTAACTTTGTAAATTTTACTGATAATAATCCATTAAAAGCAGCCGCAGCTTTTGCAAACCAACCGCAGTTTTGGAAAGATGTAATGTTTATAATGAATTCAGACTATTTAGTTGAAAGAAGAAATGGATTAAAAATAAACGTTAACGAAGCTGATATTGCTGAAATTGCAGCTGAATCTAAAAACAAAGCTAAAGCGTTTGTAAATAAATTATTAAAATTAGGATTTTTACCAACACAAATTGCGGATAGTTTTGCTATTGCAACGGGTGGTGCATCGTTTTATAGAAACAGAGTAAAATCTTACATTAAAAAAGGTTTATCAGAAAAAGAAGCACAAGATAAAGCGTTTTTAGATTTTAGAGAAATAACAGAAGAGAATCAGCAATCAAGTAGACCTGATAGAATTAGTCAACAGCAAGCTGGCCCATTAGGTCGTATTATATTAGCTTTTGCAAATACACCAGCTCAGTATGCTAGAATTATACAAAGAGCCGCTAGTGATCTTAAAAACGGGCGTGGGGATGCTAAAACTAATATATCTAAGATAATTTACTATGGCGCAATACAAAATGTTATATTTAATGCCATGCAGCAGTCTTTATTCGCTATTGCTTTTGGTGATGAAGAGCCAGACGATGAAAAGGAAGCTGAAAAATACGGTAATATTGTAAACGGAATGGTTGACTCACTATTGAGAGGAACTGGGTTTGCTGGTGCAGCTGTTTCTACCGTGAAAAACGCTATAATAAAAATAGCTAAAGGAGGCAATAAACAAGACGTAGCTATAGATTTAATTAACATATCACCTCCAATATCATCTAAGATAAGAAAGATAAGATCAGCCGGAAGGACGTTTGATTGGAATAAAAAAGAAATAGCCGAAAAAGGCTTATCTTTAGACAACCCTGCTACGATGGCTATAGGTCAATTAGTGAGTGCAACAACAAATGTACCACTTGATAGAGGCATACGAAAGCTAACAAATATAAAAGACGCGTTGGACTCTGAAAATGAAGAATGGATGAGAGTAGCTAATGCTTTAGGCTGGCAAAAATGGGAATTAGAATGGGAACAAAATAAAAGAAAAAAGAAAAAAGTTGTAAAATACAATACAAACATAAGTAGATCGTCATTAGATAGATCATCATCAATAAAAATTAAAAGAGATTAATTATGCCAAAAGATGCGTGTTATTACAAAGTAAAAAGACAGTACAAAGTGTTTCCATCCGCTTATGCAAGTGGGGCTATAGCTAAGTGTAGAAAAAACAAAGGCAAAGCTAAAAAATAATGGCTGTTAAAAAAACTAAAAAAGGAGCAGCACTTAAACGCTGGTTCAAAGAAAAATGGGTTGACGTAAGAACTGGTAAAGCTTGTGGCCGTAAGAAAGGCGACGGTAGGGGTGTACCTTACTGTAGACCAAGCAAAAGAGTATCTAGCAAAACGCCTAAAACATCCAGCGAAATGTCTTCGTCTGAGAAAGCAAAAAAAATAAGAGAAAAGAAAAGCTTGGGACAACCAAAAGGTAAACCAAGAAGAGTAAAATCCGTAAAAAGAAGAAAATAATGGAATG
>Ga0222716_10002340_pt1 | contig 15379 bp, 13 predicted proteins | sample C33_13DmetaG_FD_165044 | JGI IMG/M metagenome (GOLD analysis project Ga0222716, IMG submission 165044) | Estuarine water microbial communities from San Francisco Bay, California, United States - C33_13D | ecosystem: Environmental > Aquatic > Marine > Unclassified | place: USA: California... | reverse complement strand
ACCAGTTGTCTGGCAAGGCAATGCTGGGTAGCCACGCCCTGAAGGATAAGAGCTGAAAGCATCTAAGCTCGAAGCCACCCCAAAGACGAGACACCTCAGAACGCTCGTAAAAGACGAGATGATAGACCGCGGATGTAAGTACGAAGCTTCGGCGACGTATTCAGTCCAGCGGCACTAATGTTCGAGCATCTTTTTCCGTGTATGTATCCGCACCATGAGTGCCCTTCGTCTAAAATATCATGCCAATTCACTTGCGACGCTACGTCGCATCCTATCCGATTCGAAAAGAGATGGGTGCACGGTCACAGCGAAGGTGTATACCTGGTCCCATTCCGAACCCAGAAGTCAAGCCCTTCTGCGTCTCTCCCATTACTGTGGTACGAGAGTCCACGGGAAAGGAAGTCACTGTGCCCCTCTCTTTTCACCTCGGGTATCCTCGACCCGTAAGGGCGCTCTAGGCCGGACCTCATTTGAGGCCGGCCTTTTTTGCGTTCTTGCGGATTTTCAACACCACCTTTTAGAACCAACATCCCAACCTTAGGACTGATCACATGCCAATTGATACCGTAGATATTTTTGGTAGCGACCAAGTTGGTGTCCACCTCGCCACGGTAGGAAAGGTGCTCTTTCATCCTCCTGAACTTCCAGAACCAACTCTGGAAATCCTTTCATTCAATCTTGGCTTAGAACTCCATCCAATCTCCATAGGTGGATCCAATCTTGTCGGTGCCCTTGTCTCAGGTAACCAGCGGGGCATTGCTGTTGCTGATATTGCAACAGAAGAAGACATTGACCAATTAACATCATTCGGAGATGTTGTTGTTATGGAGGGTGGTGTCAATACTGCTGGAAACCTTTTGATTGTCAACGACCACGGTGCCGTCGCTTCTCCAAGCATCCCTCAGGATGGTTTGGAAATCTTGGCAGAAGTGCTGGGTGTCGATATTGTTTCAACAACGGTAGCTGGTCAAGATGTCGTCGGAAGTCTGGCAATTACCAACGATCAAGGTGTCCTTCTTCATCCAGATGTAACACCTGATGAAGCCATGCTCATCGAAGACATTCTTGGCGTCCCACCCATGGTTGGTACTGTCTCTTTTGGTTCACCCTACGTCGGCGCTGGTACTTGCGCCTCAAACGATGGGGCGGTATCAGGCACGAAAACGACCGGTCCCGAACTAAATCGAATTGAAGATGCTCTTGGTTTCCTTTGATGGTCCCAAGAAATCAATGTGAAATGTTCAAAGGCTGATTTCCCAGACATTTAAACATGGGAGAAATGCTCTACCAAGGAAAAGTCAAGCAAGTTTGGTCCACCGACGACTCAGAAATTCTGGAATTCCGTTTTACGAATCAAATATCAGTATTCGACCAAATCATACCATCGCTCATTCCTCGTAAGGGTGAATCGCTCAATCGAACGACTGCCCACTGGTTCAAACTGGTTGAAGAAGCGGGTATTTGCAAAACCCATCTGGTAGAAGTCAATGCCGCTGACCGTTGTCTCGTTCGTAAGGTCAAGGTCATCAAAGAACCAGGAGCTATACCCCGTGATATGGAATGGGTCTTTGTTCCTCTCGAGGTCATCGTTCGACACTACCTCTCCGGGTCTGCCTGGCGCCGTTTCCAACGAGGAGAACTCTCTGCCGATGCACTTGGAGTTGCATCCGATTGTGAATACGGTGTGAAACTCGCCAAACCATTTGTCGAAGTCACGACGAAATTTGAGAAATTTGACCGGAACATTGGGCGTGAAGAAGGCCTTGAAATTTCCAATATTACTGAAGAAGAATACGACGCCATTGTAGCAGCTGCCCTGGGCGTTGATGAAATTATTGAACGTGAGGCTGCACGTAATGGCCTGATTCACGTTGATGGTAAGAAAGAATTCGCGTTGGGTACCAACCGCGAGGTTGTATTGGTCGATACCTTTGGAACCCTTGATGAAGATCGATGGTGGGATGCAGAAGCATATGCAAACGGTGAATGTATTGAATTAAGCAAAGAATTCGTTCGCTCCCATTACATCGGAACGGGCCATCAAATTGAACTCAAAGCAGCACGGGATGCAGGAACAGAGGAACCGCCAATTCCTGCCCTTCCTCAGTCAGTTATTGACGAAACCGCAGCATTGTACGCATCAATGTATGAGCGACTGACTTCTCAAGCATTCTGAATTAAGAATGCGAGCGTAGAACAACACCTACTTGTCGGCGTTCCGCCGCTTTGAGCAAGGTGATGAAGTGTTTTGCAACATCTGAGACTCCTCCATCGAGGGGCTCCTCATATGACGCAGTCCATGTTCTTGTAGCGAGGTTCTTTCTTAAATTCCTGACTTGTTCGTTTGAAAGATAGCCTTGGATGCTCATCCCGCCAAATCCAGATTCAAACAACGTGTGCCCTCTGTATTGTTCGGTACATCCTGAAGATAACATGCGTAAATCATCAATGATTGAATCATAGATGTCTTGACCATCATTCTCGGTGATGCTGCGATTTGGGCGAATGTATTCGAGGAGATAGGTCAGAGCAGAACCGTTACCATAAGGGAAGCGTCCAAAGCGCTCCCGATTCAATCGGTCTCCCAACGGCAGTGGCCGCCCATCACCAGTAATTTCAACACAAACTGTGAACAAAAGAGTTGCTGGGTCCCATTGAATGGATTCATAGGATTTTGGCGTTTTGATTCCTTGTGATTTGAGACGTTGGGCGACATCGTCATATTGGGCGATGTAATTCTCCCACGTGGTATTGTTTCCACCCTCTGCATCTTCAACTGCGGGAATAAGGTGAGATGCCCAATCACCGTTGAATGCGTCCAGGGTGTAAAATGGAGATGTTGATGAAAGGGCGGACTCGTCCATGTGCTGGCCACTGCGGCGTGTGAATAATACCTTCTCATGCAATGTTTATCTGCCGAAGAATTGGTTCATTCGATCTTCAATTGAACCCTCTCGTTCTTCAATGTCGTTTTCACCAAGTTCGTCCCTCATGGAGGCGAGACGGCCACTCGCAGACGGGTCTGCATCAACGGCCGGTTCTTCTGATTCAATGATCTCAATTGTGGATGTGACATCGTTGACGGGTGTTGGGTCTTGGTCACTAAATGCGACCGAGATTTCCTCCTCCTCAGCGTTGTCCATTTCAATTTGAATGTCATCGACTTCCTGCTCTACTACCTCGTTTTGTTGTGGCTTCACATCTTCATTGGGTGGTTGCGAGCGTCTTGCTTCTGCCTCGCTCCGTGGGCGTATGAGCCCTGCGAGCCATGCAATGGCCATGACAATGATGGCACTCCCCGCAATCCATTCAACATCACTTGAGGAAACACTCAGCAAACTTTCCGGTTTGTAATATGTTGATGCTGTATCGTCCTCTGGGTCATCATCGACATCAAATGGAACGGAACATGAGAGTACTGCAGTGATTTTTTCATCCTTATCAATCCCTCCCGGATTTTCTATCAAGATGACGGGAGCAAAATCTGAGTATGCCACGTCGACATAATAGGTGCTGCTCCATCCTCCCTCAGCATTCACTGCCAATTCGCAAACGGCTTCAGCGAGAATGCTGTATCCAGTCCGTTGAATACCAACCGTAATGTCCCCATTGCTCGTTAACGAATTGATGCCGATGTTCCAATCAGTCGCTCGGGCTACTACTGCTTGTGTTGTTTGGTCCAATTCACGTCCGTACTGGTCGTACATGGTTGCGATAAGTATGAATTCACCAGGTGTTGGTTTCCAATCACCAAGTGTGATGTTGAATGTTGCATTAGCGCCTGCCGGAACCGTCCATGCATCATCATCGATCACAATACGCTCGCCTTGAGAGGTGATGAGTGTCAGTACAGCCCGAAGGTCACCATCTTGTGACGCTATCAGTTCACACTGTCCAATCGGTCCTGACAATGATGTTCTGCCTAATTCATCGAATGCATTGTTAATGAATTCACATGACGCTGATGCGTCAGGATAGCTTCTTGCAACGATGTACAGAGAAAGGTTTCCAGAGGCGGTAGTACCCGTGTAGGCGAGCCGTACTTCACCTGAGTCATTGGGTTGAGTGAAGATCACTTGGTCATCTTCACGCAGGAGTTCTAATGCCGCAGACAGTACGAGGTCTTCGCCTGAATCATCGTAGACATAGAAACTGTGTTCGGTGCCAATAAAACTGTCAATAACCGGCGTAGAGGCAAAGGAGAGGTCTGAAAATTCAACTTCAACGTTGTGTGGAAGCGTCCCTAATATGGGGTGATTGACATTGATGGTGAGAAGGAAGCGTTGCTGGTTCCAATCGACAGCTGGCATGAGGGATAATGGCATGCCTTTGACCTCACCCGGGGCGAGGACCATTTGTGCCCCTTGCTGCGTAGTCCATCCCTCGGGTAGGCCGTCAACATCAAGGGTGATGAGGGCAACATCATTCCCTTCGTTGACAATCCATGCAGTGGGGTAGCCACCCATACTGTTGACATTCCATGTTCCACGGTGGTCAATAGCAAGTTGAGGGGCTACGCCTACTCGGAGCGGTATTTCCTCAATGATTTTCCCGTTGAGATTATCTCCTGTAATGCGAATTCTCATGACTCCAACTTCGCCTGCTATCGCATCTTCGGGCGGTTGCACAGTGACGGTAAACTGAGTCGTTCCGTAAGGTTCAACCACATTTGCAGAGTTTGGTAGCGTGATGTTCCATCCAGCTCCAGCTTTCGCAAAATATGGGATTTCGTGACTGTTGCCCTCATGGATCAATTGCAATGTGAGATTTTGCCCTGCAGGATCGATTTCCAAATCTGTTCCAGTGAGGTTTAATTTCCAGCCATAAATTTCCGCCACTGTCACATTCACCGATGTTTGTCCAATCACGTAGGTGCTGGCCATGTGCTGCAGAGATATCTCGCTGATGGTACCCGCCCATGTCCCCAACGGGACCTCAATCGTGAACTTTAGAGATGTGCTTTCATTGATGGGGATAACAGATGTATTCACTTCATCAGCCGTCCAGGCGACCGTGTCGTTTCCGGAGCCTACAATGTTGAGAAGTGGGACAAAGGTGAGGCGATCGGGTGCATTCCCCCTGTTGCTGACATTGAATTCAAATTGAACGCTCGTGCCAGGTGCGGCTTCAATACTGCTCTGGTTGAGAAGGTTAACGTCCCACTCATGACTTGGGGCGGCCTGTATGGAGGCAGTGGTGCTTTGAGCAACGAGGTCTCCACCGAGGGACGTCCACGTAAAGCGAATCGTAAATGGCAACAGTGCGGGTATTTCCTCGGATAATTCAACGTCGACAGATCCAATGCCAGTTGACAGTGCACCGAGTGTCTTTTGTGGGTCGTAGAATGTGACATCAACTTCTGGAGTAGAGGCGTGGTTTGGACTTTCAATGCTTGCAGTCAGCACAAAGGTGTCTTCCCCATTGCCAGGGTTTTCAAGGAAGAGAAGGAATCGATGTGGCTCGCTTACATTGAGTGAGAGCGCCTCTCCTTCAGTTGCAGGAAGGGGTTCGATCAACGAGATGTTGGAACGATAGATCTGAAGCACTTGAACGGTAATGTTCAGTTGCATCGTGGCTTCATTTTGGTCTTGGTCAAAGAATGCATGTCGTTTTGGTACAGCATGTTCCGGGATGTAAACGCGCAACTCTCCGCCAACAGGGCTTTGGGCGACTCCTGAACTTTCCAAGAATGAGCCATTGATGGTCCAATCACCCGTCGTGGACCATATCCAATTGGGTTGTATCATGTCAGCGGCAGCCATGTTCCACTGTATTTGGCCAGATGATGGTAATTCGCCTTCAAGTTGCCATGCAAGTGTATGGTTTGGTAGCGTTCTGTGATGTGTTGGCGTGGCTGCAATCTCAACCGCTGTGAAGGAAATACTCAACGATTCGCAGAGAGCATCTTCACCACTCCCCATGCATAATGTAAGGGTTGTTTCAGTTGATGTTCCAATGGTTTGGCTGACTGGGGTGTTAAGGTATGCAAAGAGTTCTTTTTGCTCACCAGGCTGTAGATTCACGCTAAATAATTCATTTCCGTTTGCATCATGCAGGGAAGGCGAACCACCCCAAGATGGAGCCGTCCACGTGATTGATGTGGTTGTTTCAACTGCGTTGCCCAGATTCTCGACTAAGAACCATGACTTTGCGACGGTACCCGGTCTTCCTTGGCCCATCGATGAATTAAGGCCAGTGGCGCCGACCATGTCCAATCCTCGCGTTCGGAAGACCTCAATGGGCACGTACAGTGTCGTATTGACACTCGAATCATCGTTCAACGACAGGAGGAAGGTGACAAAACCTGACTCATCGCCGAGTGCATCTTGTGGTATGCTGGTGTCAAAATCAACGGTCTGACTGACTTGTGGAGTTAATTCAACGTTCAACACGGCTCCTGAACTGGGCTGGAAGGTCCAATCCGCTGGGAGGTTTGAATCGTCATAGGTGAGCGTCCAGTCAGCAGTTCGAGAACCAGTTGCTGTGAGTTGGACGGACAGGGTCTGCGTAGTTCCCGGATTGATTCGCGTCGTTTCTGTGGGACCATCCAATTCGGCCACGTGCGGTTCAACGACGTGATAGGATGCGAAGGCCCTATTGTTATCTTCTCGCTGCTCGGTGATGTTTTGGTTCACGTCAAGGACCAATTCAAATTCATGCAGCCCCAATTCAGCCGTGAATTCTGCAGTAAATGTTTGAGGCCCGCCTTCTGCTGACGGAGCAACTGGTTCACTTTCAGTGAAACGTTCTCGTGTCAATTCTACGCCGTTCATGATGATGGCTGCATCAAGGTCATCGTCTGCTTCACCAGTACCTATGTTTGAGAATTGTGCAGTGACCGTGACCAGAGCACCCGGGTCGGCTTGGGCTGGATTAAACGAAAGGCCACGGTTATCACTGGATGGGGTAAAGTCAGGGCCTCGGTTTGATACGAGCGTATCGCCAATGAGTAAGTCGATATGACCATCACCATCGACATCAGCGAGTGCCGGAGCAGTCCAGGTACGATGAGGCATGTTGAGTGGCGTTGACCATTCGTTATTGATGTCTGCTGATGCCCCTGAATCTCCGTCAAATGCCCACACTCTGCGGCCAAATGCCACAATGATCTCCGGCGTACCCTCATCGTCAATGTTCATCCAAATCGGCGGGGAAACGGCGATTTCATCATTGTCGTTTCCGCTACCACGTTGGAGGTCTCTGGTCCATTCCGTAACGGGGTTTTCATCACTGATGTCGGTGCAACCTAACATTCCTTTTCGGTTGAAACTTACCGAGGATTCCGAATACCAAGTGACCCAACAGAGCCTGTCGGAAATACCATCCTCATCCGTATCTAATGGCAAGGGTTGAGCATCGGCATATCCGTTTTGGGCACGAAAATTGAATACTTCGGTAGTAGAAGTAATTTCCATTCCGATGAAACGGGCCCCATTGCCTGACGTTCTTCCATTGGGATCTGTTGGAACTGTGAGAATCATTTCTGGAGCATCATCCCCGTCGAGTTGTGTAATTACGGGTCCAGGAAGGCGCAGTCGTGGTGAATCTGAATCGGAGTCAGTTCCCTGAATGGATACACGTTCCCAGTCCAATGAACCGGAACCTCCGTCAATTTTCCAGATCCACATGTTGCCAGTATTGCCATCAATTGTCGTCAACAGCACACCGGTGGTTGACCCGTCAAGTTGTGCCCAGACGGGGTCACTCGGGTGCGTACCACGGTCAAGATTGACGCTCCATTCCGCATCTGAAGGCTGAACGTTCTCAAGGGCATAAGCGTGCACCATTGGAGTCGGATTGTCGTCGGGGTCGTCCACAACTGCAAGGACGAGTTCTGGTGTGCCGTCGAGCTCCAGATCAGCAAGCAATGGCTGGGTTACCGCCTTGTGGTCTGAATTGGCCGTGGCAAAGTGTGGAGATGGTGATCCAATGCGTACATCAGCATCACTGTAGGACCAAAGCAATTCATTGCTATGGCCCGAACTGGCCCAATTTGATTCGGTACATGTGAGCCGAGGCGACCAAACGTCAATGTTTAGCGCCCCCTGTGTATCGTAGACGACGATGATTTCTTGGAAGCCATCAGCATCAATGTCATGGATGATGGGTGTGGAACGGACAGCCTCTGTTACGCCGAGACTTACGCGCCACGCTATCTTTGCATCGTTGCCCGAGATGATGTTCAAGAAACTCTCCCTCGAACCATCGGTGATGGTACTCGAGACCATCACGGGGAACAATGTCCCTTGACCACACCGTTCAAGCGCAGCCTCTGATGCACTGATGCTTTGAGAAAAGTCACCAATGACCGACCCATAAGCATCACTTCCGTCCCCTGAATTGAATACTTGCCAGTTGACCACAGGGTCAACGAGTGACGCGAGAGATGTGACATCGCTCACATTTCCTTCACCTGGGCCACCATCTGGGTCGTGGCTCGGCATTGAAAAGTTGTGAGTAGGTGTTCGCCCGTACTGCGCCCAGGGTTGTTCATAGGCATCGTAAGATTGACCGGTGAAACGAACATCCGTCTCTTCTTCTAGCACCTCTGTTTGCGGTGAAAACATGGGTGTCATGGGGAGGCTGAGCATCAAGCAGACCATGATGAGCGCTACAGCATTTGCGCGCTGAGATGAACCGCGTTGCTGTGGCATCATTCATGACCGTCTCCGGAGGGTTGTTATGGCTTATGGCGTTATCATCTTCTAAAACCCCTTTTCTTTCCTGCTTCAGATGATACGGGAGTGCCTTTTCGTCCATCGGATAGGTCGGAATATTCCGCTTCAATTAAATAGGGGTCGTCGGTGGAGTTACATGACTTCGGTCGCTTTCTCTCCTGAGGTGAAGCCGGTGATGGACGGAACAGTCGTTATGACTCCCGTTTTTCACCTTGCCTTTGGGGCGAATTTGAGGTGAAAATATGTACAAGGTTGTTACCAAGGAAGATACGATTCGTATCCCTGCAGAATACATGAGAAAAGGTCAGTCTCTCGATCAGCACATTGACCGTCTGTCCATGGATGCTTTCGAAGGAAAATTCGATGATGAGAACCGTTTCGTTCTCGTCACCAACAACCACAAAACAATCGGCCGAGGCCGTATTATCCACGGTGATGGAGCCATCTACCAGCGTGTTCAATTTGATGCAGTGCTCTTCTGCATGGATGACCAAGAGGTCGTCGAAGGTGCCGTTTCAGAAGTCAATGAATTCGGAGCCTTTGTTCGAATCGGCCCAATGGAAGCCCTGCTTCACAAATCTCAGATCATGGATGAGCCTGTTGACATTAACATCGGAGCAAACAAGATCACCGGTCGTCAAACTGGAAAAGAACTTGGCGTTGGTTCCTTCGTACGTGCCCGTATTGTCTCCCTCTCTCCCGACACCTCCGACCCTCGCCGCTCCAAGATTGGTTTGACCAGTAAGCAAGACGGCCTTGGTTCACCAGGTTGGAAAAAGAAGGAAGGAAGTGAGTGAACATGGTGAAAATGCCCTTTGCTTGTGGCGAATGCCACCTTGTACTCGCAGATGGAATAGACCAATGTCCACGTTGCCCATCAGCTCAAGTCTCCACCGACTGGACTGGCTACGTCATTATCATGCAACCTGAGCGCTCGGAAATAGCCAAGCGTCTCAAGGTAGAGAAACCAGGCCGTTACGCCCTTAAAGTAAACATTCGTTGAGGTGATGAGATGAATATTGATGAGCGAAAAGAGAACAAACTTTTGAATCGAGTGGAAATTACATTTAGTTGGCGCCATGCTGGACAAACGACTCCTTCCCGAAAAGAAGTCATGGACATCGTCCGCACACTTGAACCAGGATCAAATCCTGATTTGATTGTTGTCAAGGATTGCGTGACCCGCTACGGTCAGCCTTTGACAACCGGAACTGCCTACATCTACGGATCCGCAGAGTCCATGGCTGTCGAGCCCAGTTACATTCACAAGCGTCATGAATCATTCCGCTCAGGTACGGCTGATGCAAAGGCAACCGAAGAAGGAGGCGATGAGTGATGGGTGACGGACCAAATGCCAAGGCCAAGTGGTCAAAATACAAGATCGAAGACGGTAAACTCGTTCGTGCTGAGACCTGCCCTGAGTGCGGACCAGGTATCTTCCTCGCAGGCCACAAAGACCGCGTTGCATGCGGCCGCTGTGGTTTTACTCGAATGAATGAATGAATGAACAATCATTCCCCTTCTTGAGCAACATGACTCTCGAAGTGGCTGTTCAACCATGTGCCATTGTTGAATAGAACCATGGCTCCACCTTTGAAGGGTTGGATGTGAACTGGAATTTCGTTCCAAGCATGTTGTTCTGTTTTCTGATGAGAAATGACGACTTCTTCTCGCCACCCCGCTAATCTCCAACCGCTGATATAGGGATCCCAAACGGCACCCTGGACAGGTCCGTTGAGTTGAATGCGCTGCACTACCGTATTGTCTTTCAGCCAGCAAAGTTCTCCTTGTGTTGAGCAAATGAGATCGTGGTTCTCATGTCTGAAATGGTGCTCAAGAGGTCCCTCGGGGCCATTGAGGATGTATTCTTCAAGTAACTCACCCGTGGAAAGAGAGCGCCGTTGTGCTCGCCCACCACGCGAAGTGATTGTCAACTCCTCGTCGTGAATATGTATGGCGAGAATTTCTTCGTTCCTCGGACGGCGCTTAGCATAATTCCATTGAGGAACCTGTTGGCGCCACAATTCCTTGGCATCATGGTCAAGTGCATACAAACCACGTTTCCACAAATTGAAGACAAGAGCAGATTTACTCACGGCTAGCGCCAATGGTTCTGCGTTGAGAACATGTGACCATCGGTTTCCCTTGGGGTGGTATTTGCTCGCATGCCCATTTGCAGTTCGCAATTCTGCTCGCTTGGGACCGTTTTGAGGCGCATTATTGAGGTTCATTGAACCCATTCTAGCAAGCATGAGTTCACCATCAATCCACGTTGCAAAGAGATAATCTCCGACATGTACTGCATGACTGACACGCATTGGGAATGGCGTAGCTGCTTCCTCAAGGGCACGGTATTGTTCATCAAGGCGAAGAAATTCACCATCCATGCCAATCACGAGATATCCTTTCTCATGGCTTAGAAAACACCTTGGGAGAAAAGGAATGGTCGCTGGTAGACCTTCGTCCATGCTCATTGTAGGGGGTCCTCTATGTCAAACCTCGTTCGGATGAAATGAAGAACCACGGCCCAATCGGATGGACATGGGAGGTGCCACTGTGATTCTCATCGCCGTTAATCAGATGGACGTCGCGAGTCTCAACCAGGGAGAATCACTACACAACCTATTGGAGTGGGATTCACGTCCAGAAGTTGAGGGTCATCCGTCATTTTCTCATCATAATCTGCGAATGTGGTATCTTCCAGACGGCCTCTTGTTCGAAGATTACCTCGATCGTCGTTGGAATGAAGCGACGGGAGAGTCGGTGGCTGAGGTCATCTTCCCTTCACGCCATGCAGCGGTTAGCGGCCGTGCATCACTTACTCTTCACCCCATTGGAGTGCCTCATCTCCCTGAAGGTGAACAGGGACCCTATGGAGGATTTGGAGGGCAATCTCCTCCTCCGAACCCACGTCTTGCTTCCTGGTGGAAATTATTGCTTGAGCGTGCTCCAACGCGTTCGGATTTGGAAGGCTTTGACCTATCACTGGAAGTGACGCACCACGGTCCGTTTCTTGACGCACCAGCCCTCTTCATCGAAGTAGGCTCAACGGAGGCTACATGGGGCCATGAAGGTGCGGCTAATCTCTTGGCTGAAATTATCCGCGATGGACTATTGAGTCCAGATGTAAATACATGGTCAGATGTCAAAAATAAGGATGAGCAACTCGTTCTGGTTACGCTTGGTGGTGGTCATTATGCGCCCAGAGCCAACGCACTCGCTGCCCTCGAAAACGTTTGGTTAGGTCATATGTTGGCTACCTATGCCCTACCATTCATCAAAACGGAGGAGGAAGTTCCCGACGGTACATGGAAGCAGGCCATCAATGATGCAATAACATCAACTCGCAAAGCCTTCCCCGGTGGCGAAATTGTTGTTTCTATGGACAAGAAGGCGTTCAAAGGTTGGCAGCGTCAGGCCATACGCGACCATCTCAATGTGTTGGACATTCCAATGTTGACCACACGCCAAATCAAGTCTCGTCTCGAAGGTACAGATGAATAAGCACAAAGGGTCAAAGAGTGCCGATATTGTGGATGCATCATGGTTGGATGGTTCTCACGGACCGTAGTTGCTGTCACCTTGCGAATGCCAAGGTGGTTCGTCCGCTGGGTGAGTCGTCGGTACGTGGCAGGAGAAACTCTTGATGACGCAGTTTCCATCATGAAACGCCTTTCATCAGAGGGGGCTTGTTTCACCATTGATGTTCTCGGTGAAGAGATTTCTACAATGGATGAAGCTCAGTATTTTTTTGATGAATATGTACGCGCCATCGCGGCCATACAAGAACACGGCATCGATGCGAATCTCAGCATCAAACCTACTGCATTTGGCCTTCTCATCGATGATAAGGCTGGAATGAACAACATGCGAAAACTGGTCAAAATGGCGGCAGAACACGAGATGTTTGTCCGCCTTGACATGGAGGACCATAGGGTTACATCGGCGACGATCAAAGCCGTGGTCGACCTTCACAACGAGGGATTAACCAATGTCGGGACGGTTCTACAAGGTCGTCTGTTCCGTAGTTTGTCCGATATTGACGAATTGGAAACAGAAATCGGTCCTCATGCCGATTACAGGATTTGCAAGGGAATTTATCTCGAGCCTGAGGAAATCTCCTTTACCTCGTACCAAGACATCGTTGATGCTACCAATGCTTGCGTGGATAAAATGCTTGAAGCAGGCGCATATGTCGGTATTGCAAGCCATGATTATCCAGTGATTGACCATGCCCTCAAGGCGTTAGAATCGCATAACCTTGGACCCGGTAAAGAGGATACTCGCAAGAACGCAGGTCCGCCCCGTCTCAACAAGGGGCCGGGATATGAATTCCAATTGCTCTTGGGCGTACGTGGTCCACTTCGAAGAAAGTTGTTGAAGCAAGGTCATCGGACTCGCGTCTACATCCCCTACGGAGAAAAGTGGTACGAATACAGTATCCGTCGACTCAAAGAAAATCCAACGATCGGCACTCAGGTGGCGAAGGCGTTCCTGATGCCGTGGACCAATAGGCCGTGATCAACGCCGTGGTTTCTTTTGCTTACGCTTTGAAGAAGTATTGGGGTTCACTCCCTTCTTCACATATTCCTTGGGCCGAATTGGATTCGGATTGAAACCAAGTTTTCCTTCTTTCCATGCTTGCCGTCGTTCCCGTGGTGTGCGAGGTGCGAAGTGCTCTTCATTTGGCGGTTCGTGAAGATACATTCGTTTGATGTCCGGTGCTTTGACAGTACCGCGAAGCGTTCGGCCCGCACCAGTGTGAATAGCACGAATTCTCCAAGTTTCTCCGTTATGGTCCATGAGGTGAGATGCGGTAAAGGTCGTGTCCTGAGATACCAATATGACCTCGGCTTCCGAATCTTCACCGCGGGTCAGCGTTAGTTTGACTCTCACCATATCGGTACGGATGGCGGTGATGCGAACGATATTCGTTGCATAGCCAGAGTCGTGATGCTTTCCATCAGCATCTTCAAGTTGGTGAACTCGCCATAGTTTTTCATTTTCCTCAAATACATCATTCAAATGAAATTCCTCATCGGCATCCATTACGAGGACCACTCGTTCGGAATGAGGTCCATCGGTGAGTATGAATGGGATTTTCACAGGTGCAGGGGGTCTGAATTCAACCGTGTGAACATGATGGCATGTTTCGCATTGGACTTTGAAATCTGCACCGTTACCAACAGGCTTTTCGCGAAGAATTTGATGACCTTGCATCTCATCACATGCAGGACAATGTGTTGCATTGTCGAGGACTTCCTCATCCTCTTCCCACGTTTCTTCTTCATCCATCGGAGATGCCCTCGTTTGCAAGGCACGGCCACCATCGTTTGAACCCTCCGTTGTAGAAGATGGTACGAGCCTTCAAGATACTGGGCGCTGACGAGGGCACATGGCCAGTGAAGATACCCAAGTTGACCGCTCGGATATTCTCAGTCATTTGATGTCCAAAGATGGTCAACAACCTCGTGATGAACCAGCAATCGCAGCGAATATCGGTCAACAACTTCAGCACATGGGATTGACAACATGGTCGATTTCAATTCACCGAAGGTTGCGTGATGCCTTGGTACGACTTTCCCCTCAGTCTGTATTGGAAGTGGGGGCGAGCATTGGCCATCGGACTGCGTGGCTTCTGGATGCCTTTGAGCGTGAACAACGCCCTAAGAACCTCACATTGGTTGAACAAGGCGCTAAATTTGGCGTTATTCTCCACCGTCTCGTTACTCGTTATGATGCCCTGAATTGGACCGATATTGTCGTGGGTGAACCGTTGCAATTAGCAGCAGATCACGCAGCATGGTCAATTGCCACGACCATTTCCACGGAACTTTCTGAAACCAAATTTCAATCTGCATACGATGCGATCATCATCGACGGGCCATCGCCCCAACGAGCAGAACTCGTGAAGACCTACCTTCCCATGCTTTCTCCAAACGGCGTTCTCTTCACCAAAGAACCTGACATGCCGACGGGAGATGTTGACCCAGAGGATGAACAGGGAATGGCTCTGGTCAATGGATTCAATGCTTGGATGGATTTGATTCGCGAAACACAAGTCTCTCATCATGTGGCTTTCATGCCACTCTTCGGTGGAACTCTTGTGGCCTGGTTGCCGGTCTCATGAACCATCGGCTTGGGCCAATAATGCCTGTATGTTGAGCATACCGTAGCCATACCTGTCATCGTGTCCGCTTTGGTCTTCTTCGGGGACTGCACTTTGCATCAGCCAAGTTTTGACCGTAGTGACGGTGTCACTCGAGCCAGTTTCATCCGCACGCAATTCAGGATTCTTTTGGAGAAGGATGGCCAATGCCCCTGTTACATAGACGGTGGCTGCACTGGTGCCATCAGCGAGTCCCCATCCCCCATCTTTTGTCAGTACTGGGACGGCTTCTGCAGGTGCTACAATTTCGGGTTTCTGATTTGGGTCACCACGTGGCAGGAGTATTGGAGGTGGTAGGAGACGGCCATTATTATCGCCTTCAGAAGAGCCAGACCATGATGAACCGGAGAGTGTTACACCGCCTACTGATATGACTTGGCGTTCACTGGATGGGTGTGCGACATCTCCGTCGTCATCGGGCCCCCCATCATTTCCTGCGGCTGCTACGACAACAATGCCCGCATCGATTGCATCATTTGAGGCATCGCCTGAATCCCGTCCTGAACCTAGATTGAACGGCAATACATCGGGT
>Ga0222716_10002337_pt1 | contig 15389 bp, 14 predicted proteins | sample C33_13DmetaG_FD_165044 | JGI IMG/M metagenome (GOLD analysis project Ga0222716, IMG submission 165044) | Estuarine water microbial communities from San Francisco Bay, California, United States - C33_13D | ecosystem: Environmental > Aquatic > Marine > Unclassified | place: USA: California... | reverse complement strand
ATCTACATCATTCTTCTCAAACGGAAGACCGTACATTGTCTCAGCTGATGTTAGTTTATAGTTACGCTCTTCGCAGAACTTATACAGGTATACAAACAGTCCAGCATTTAGTTCATTCGTCATACTATTGAATAGACGAATCTTACCATCCCACACTTTATTCTTATACGCTGGCATAAACTTATACCCAGGTACATAGAACGAAAAATATTCCGACAACTCAGCACCAATCCCTCTATCACATTGTAGATAGAGCATGCTGTGGTCTTTGAGGGATGCTGTAATATCAGCCATTATTCACCAGCTTCAAACTTCTTCCATTTTATAATATTACCAATAGTCTGATGACGCCACTTGATGTTATCAACTATCTCAGATAGAGTATCTATAATTGTCTTATAGTACTGTATCTTTTCTTCTGATTGCTGGATCTCTGGATCTGTGTCGTAATAGTGATCCATCTCACCTTTGAGAATCTTGAGACCGTCAAAAGGATCTGGAGCCCAACCAAGTTCCTCCAATTGATCTTGATCCATCTTTCCATTGTAGTAGAGCCACTTGAGCTTTAACAGATCCTTTTGTCTAAACTCAGCGCGCTTGAGCTGCAGCTTAGCATTGGCTAACAAGCCAAGATATTTTGCGTGTAGCGTTGGAGTGACACGAGATGATTCATCCAATCGCGTCTTGTCAATCTGGCAATCTGCGGACCACATATCAAGTATTTGCTTCAAATCCATAATAAACCTTATAGTACGACAAGTACTATTATCTTATACTAATTTAAAATAGTCAAATCTAAATGACGCTGTGTATGTAATGTACTGAATATCACCGACCGTTGCTTCAAACATAACTTCGCCAACACTAATTGGAATAGCGTTAATGTATCTTACTTGACGAGTGGGGTTGTTATGACTGGAAAGAACGCTAAGTGTAATATCCGCATAATGGGATGAGATATCATTACCAAGCATCGATCTATCAGTTCGGGCTGGAGTAGAGATTACTCTTTCCATCCAATCAATCATTTCCTGATATCCCTTCATGTTTTCATCCATTAAGAACGTACATGATAACTCAGTGTAATCTAACTTATCACCAGCAAAGGCTAATGAGGTTAGATTCTTATACGGCTGCTCTACTGGAGGAAGTGACAATGACGGATGGACAATTGATTGTGCAAAATATTCCAAGTTAGGAAAGTTGCGGCGATCGATTACAACCCTAAACCCAGTCGGTTGAAGGTATGCTGTATTATCTGTCAGAGACGACTCTGGGAATGTATCAAATGTTACTGTAGCCATATGCAATCCATGTAGTTATACCAATATTTATATACAATAAAAAAGGGTCCCGAAGGACCCTTGAAAGGCTTTTTGCAAGCTCTTTTTAACAGAATTAGGCGAGGATGTTGTCCACGCGGAAGATTCTGTAGTACTGGTTGGTCTTGGCAGCAGCCAAACCGTCTTGAGGACCAGCGGTACCAGCGAATGGGTTCGCAATCATACCATAACGGGTCTTAAAGCCGATTTTTGGCTGGAAGTCATTCTCGCCAACAGCACGAACCATTGTTAGTGGAACGTATGGGCAATAGAATAGACCGGCGTCGTACGAGTTCGAGCCCTTGAAGCCAACGGTAGCATAGTCACCGGTAGCATATGGGTCGATGTAGACACGCATACGACCATTGAGGACACCAGCAAACGTGTTGCCTGTATCGTCAACTTGTAGGTTGGTCGATAGAGCAGGAGCATAGTCAAGAACGCCAGCAGCGGCTAGAGCTGTAGCAACGTCAGACGAGCAGATCATGACGTTACCTTTGCCACGACGGGTGTCTTTGGCAATTTGGTTAGCTTCACGATCCAACTGAACCAATAGGCCCTTGAACTTCTCAACAGACCAACGGCCATCAGCATCGGTGCTTAGGTCGAAGATACCATTGATAGCTGTGTTGCCTGTCGAGGCACCAGTCTTGGCTTGTTGGTTAATTGTACGAACAACTTCGCGGTTGATCTCGGCCAAGATTTCTGTCGATAGGATGTTCGACAATTCTGTCTCAGCATCCAAGCCATGAATGGCTTTCAAATCTTGAGCGAGTTCTAGCGAGTATTCAGCTTTTAGAGCACGGCTCTTAGCTGTAACAGTAGCCTTCTCGATTGTGAAGCCCATGTTACGGAAAGCACCCGAAAGCTCAGCATTTTGCGTGGTCATGCCACCAGCAAATGTAGGACCTGTACGATCGTTGTCGATCGAGCTGTCGCTGTTCGAATCGGTTAGACCGACTAGACCCGATGGATCGGCGCCTTGCGAACCAGCCGAATCACCAGCTTTGGTCGTATCAGCTTCATTGAAGAGAGCTTCTGTCGAGCTGGTCTTGCCATCGCCGTAACGAGCCTTCATGGCAAAGATCAAGCCGGTAGGACCTGTCATTGGCTGAACGCCGCAGACGTCATAAGCCATCATGTTAGGAGCAGCACGACGAACAAGCGAGATCAAAACTGGATCCCAGTTGCTGACAGAGCTGTTGCCAACAGAAGTGGCAGGGGCTTCCGAAAGGAAGCTCATCTGAGCGCGCTCTTCTTGTAGAGCTTTCTCAGTGTTTTCTAGTAGAACGGCAGTAACCGATTTACGATGCTGGTCGCTAATCTTGCCAGCGGTTTCTTCATTGAGAACTGGAGCCCACTTCTCAACTAGTTGGTCATAAGTTTGCATCTTGTGACTCCTTATTTGGATGTTTTACGAATTGCAGATAGGTAACGAGACATGGCGTCTGTAGCAGGAGCTTCAGCGGCGTCGCCTTCTTCAGCACCAGTTACTTCTTCCGAAACTGTCTCAGATTTCTTCGTGAAGTACGACTCTTTGATGGTCTTTACTTTAGCAGCAAAGGTTTCGTCATCTTCAAAATCGATATCTTCAGCGAGAGATTTTAGCTTCTCGACTTGCGTCTCAGCTAGATCACGAGAGTGTTCACGAATGATCGACTCACGCTTGTATGTCTCTAGTTGTTCGGCAAGTTCTAGGCTCTTAGCCATGGCTGTATTGAATTGCTCTTCGAGCTCTTCATTTGCTTGGCTGAGTTCGTCAACTAGGTCAACCTTGGACTCAGGTACTTCGATGTACGACTCGGTGAACAAGTCTTTCAACTTGGTCATGAACGTTTCGGCAATCTCTGTACGTAGACCAGTTTGGATAGCGAGTTTGTTCTCTTCCATCCATTGCTCGACCACATAGTTGAGGTAGCTGTCAACCTTCTCAACGAGATCTTCTTTAGTCGTCTTGATTTCGCTTTGTAGCTCTTCAGCATACTGCTCTTCTAGACGATCAATCTCTTGAGTTAGTTTGGCTTTGACCGCAGCTTCAAAAATAACGGCTGTTTTGGCTTTGAACTCTTCGGAAAGAGTAGCCTCAGATTCAACCAACGCGCTTAGGTCCTCAGAGAAGTCGAGTTTAATATCAACAGTTTTCTCAACGATTTGCTCGTCGTCTTCTGTGATCTCAACGTCTTCACCCATAAATTTAGATAGGGCGGCAGCAAGGTCTTCCTTTTTCATACCGGCCATCTTGGTGTAAGCGGCGTTAATCATACCAGCCTTAGTCTTTGGCATTGGTTCGCTGTTCTTCTTGTCGCCCTTGCGAGCTTTGGCAGAAGGACCAGCTTTTTCTGCGCTAGAAACAGAATCTACAGATTGTTTCTCGGCATTCTTTGGATCGTGAGCTTCCACAACTTCGTTGTCGTCATTGAGCTCAACATCCTGATCTAATGCTTTTTCAGACATGATGACTCCTTATTGTTTAGATTTTAGCAACGAGAGGAAATTCTTAAACTCACGAACCTGAACCTCATAGAGGTCCTTCCGTGGAGCCTTTTTAATTTCAGTCTCCATTTGTTCAATTTCTCGAGCTTCGATGATGCCATTATTCCAGACCCACTCAACACCTTCCATAATTCCATTAACAAAGGCTGTTGGTGCAGATGGATCTTGTACGATATCAACCGTATTAAGAATAAAGTCGTCTTTGACGTACATTGCATCACCCCGGCGATCGAGGCTACCCATACCACGAGTTGACACGCCTAGCTGGACACCACCATCAAGCAGACCTTTTACAATCTGTCCATTCGGTGTATCCAGGATACGTGCTTTACCTACAATATCGTTTCCCTTCCAATCAAGAGCTTCGATCTTGTGAGATACTTTATCAAGGTTAACAGTTGGACCATCGGGATGGTTTAGTTCACCAACTGCTCTACCCTTTTTAACCTGTTCGGTAACATACTTGTCCACAGCACGCTCCATCACCATCTTGGGATAGATGCGTCCGTTGCGGTTCTTTTGTTCCGCCTGAGCAAAGATGCCTTCAATGAAATAGTTCTTCCCACCGTCCTCTTTGGCTTCGGTGATCAGCTCAATTCCTTGATCGACATATTCAGCAATTAGCTTCATGTTGTTACCTTTAAATAAAATGCCATTTTTTTGGCCTAATTATTATTTATAATAATATTAGTTTTGACTTATCTTTTATTATTCTTCGTCATCATCAGAGGCTTCATCTTCATCCTCTTCCGATACTTCATCTTCTTCAGACTCATCTGCAGTCTCCATATCTTCGTCACTCATTTCAATGTCGTCCTATTCGGACTCCTCTTCTGGCGTGACACCGTTATAAATTTGGTCTGCCAATCTAGCCTTCTCCGCATCAAGTGCGCCAGACAATTTGTCTTGCAGCAACTCTGTAAACATAGGACCAGCTTTAGCAAAGTCTTGCTTCATAATGTTATCGATTAGATCTTCAGTGCTCATTGTATATCTCCATTACTTTTGTACACCTTCGGTGGGGGAACGTGTTGGGACTCGGCCTTGTGGTGGTTGTTCCTGGGGTGGCGGTTGATCACTATCAGTTTCCTGATCAGGTTGTCCGCCTGGTTGTTGATCCATTTCATCCTCTTTCGGGCCTTCTTCCTCAATCTCAGCCTGCATCTCTTCAACTTCTTTGTCATCCAAATGCAAGATGTTTTTGTAGACCCATGCCTTAGACAATAGGTCACCAATATATTGTTGAGCCTGGTCTAGTGTTTGTAGACGCTCACGTAGAATCTCTGTCTCTTTTAGTTCTGTAAAGTGATTATCCTGAATGTAATCAACGTTGATATCACTCTTCCAAACATCCCAATCCTCCTCGGTAATAATACCTTTGAGCATCAACTGCTTCTTGACAATATCGAGGAACAATTTAGAGAACCGACGACGAAGTCTATCAACAAACCGTTGGAACTTAACTTCGTCTCTGCTAATTTCTGTAGAACGACCAAGAGAAAACTGCGCTTCCTGTTCTAGTCGATTGACAGGAACATTGAGCGCTCTGTATAGTTTCTTTTGGAAATAAACAATGTCATCAATCTGACCTAAGTTTTCACCACCAGGCAGAGTTGAGATCTCTGTACCTCTACCACCTTCACGACGTGGGAGCCAGAAATCTTCAAGCATCGACATGTGCTTACGATCATCTTTCATTTCCCCTGTAGACGCATCATAGACAAGTTTATTACGATACTTTGTCATGATGTTCTTCATATACTCTTCGGCCTTACCCTTTGGTAGGTTACCGACGTCAATATAGAAGATACGTCTTTCCGGTGCTCTCGACAATCTATAGATCACAAGAGAGTCTTCTAGCATACGAAGCTGATTAATAGGCTTCAATGCTTTGTGCAGGTAAGAAACTACTTTCTTACGACTTTCATCCAACAAACCAGATGTAACATAACTAACTGAATCAAGAGACATCTTGACACCAGAATTAGCCTGGCCAGGTTTATCCTGATAAATGAAGAACTCCTCTACGTTTTCCACAATTGTGGCATTAGTAATAGGATCTTTCTTTTTCTTGATCTGCTTGACCTTACGAATCTTAGCAGCGTCAATCGGTCTAATTTCTTGGATACCAGCCTTTAGGTTGGATTCGTTAACAACTAAGTGATGGTATAATCTTCCATCAATATACCATCTACGGAAGATATCATGAGCTTGCTCACCAAAACTGAGCATATCATATACACCATCAAACTCTTCTTGTATTTGTTTCTTAATGCTGGCGGTTGTTTCTACCTCATCAAGATTGATAGCAACACAACGCTCAGTATCAGAGATAGAGATACTCTCATTGGTAATCTCTTCAATAGCCATATCGACCTCTGGGTGCATTGACACACCGCGATACTTCTGAACAAGAGAATGATTATCCTTTGCAGTATCATCATCCATGTTCAACACTTGACCAAAGTGCGCACCAGACGCCGTTACATATCCAGCTCCATCATCATCTGTGGGCGGAACAATAGAAGGCAATTGCTTTTGGTCACCAGTACGCCTTCCGGCTCTCCGGATCTCAAAGCCAAATAATTTAAAGATGCTATTGTCAGCCATATATTATCCTAGTTAAACATGCGGGATAGGGGACCGAAGCCCCCTTCCTTTATATCTATTACTACATTAAGATGTAGTATTCGACTCCCAGTATTGAACCTGGAATTCAACTTGGAATTCCTCGATTGCACCAGTCGTGTCATAGCTCAATTCGATTGCAGTAACATTCGTTGGGAATGTCCCTCTGAATGTATAACGCTTTAGAACTTCGCCGTCACGATCAAGCTGATCGACAAGCATATCGGCTTGATAGTCGGTTGGGTTAGTCAGACCAGTATTCGATGAGTGACCATTGATACCATTCATCCAACGCTCCATAGCATTACGGACGTTGAAGTCAGTGTCATTGATAATCGTAACAGTCCATGGCTCGAAAGCAGGACGGTCACCAGCGATTTGCAATGCACGACCACGGAATGGTACAGCAATTGTTTCCATCACCGAAGCTGGAAGTTGAGCAGCCTTACACATGAACGATGTCAATTCAACATCGCCACCAGCGTATGCTGGGAAGTTAAGTGTCGCTTTAAACAGATTTGGTCTAGCGCCACCACCTCGTAGTTTGGCTTTAAAATCATCTACGCCTAGAACAGCCATTTTATTTCTCCTTTGACGCTAGTTTAAACAGTGCCAACAACTTCACTAAACTCAACACCAGTTCTAACAGCAACAAAGTTCAATGTAACAAAGTTGATGGAACGGGCTGGTTTAATAAAGACATTAGCAATGAATTCATTTCTGTCGATAACAGCGGCCGTGTTATTTGTTTCGTCACAAACGACACGGAAGTCTGTAATACCACGACGACCTTTGATTTCTCTTAGGAATGGCTCGACAATGTTGACAAACTCAGCACGTGTAAACTCATCGTTGAACTCAAACATGACGTTACGAGCAGCAAGAGCAATTGCTCTCTCAACAACGAGGAACAGACGACGAACGTTGATACGATCGAATGCTGAAGGACGGGCTAGGTGAGTTTTGTCACCAAACAACAAGATACCTTGGCCAGGTAGGTTAGCAATTGGATTGACACCTGCCTTGTATAGAGTATCACGCTGACTCTTGGTTGGTGTATATGATAGACCTGTGACACCTAGATAGTTGCCACGCCGCTGGCCAGCTGGTGAGAACCATGGAGCGGAATTAAGATCAGAAGCAGCCATAATACCGGCAGTCGACGAAGCAGCAGGAATAAAGATGTACTCATCATTATACTTGTCATACACCTTCAAGTAGTTGTTATCAACTACGAGGTATGAGGAGCGAGTAAATGGTGAAGCTGCTAGTCCAGCAGTTGTGTCCGTAACCGGTGTTGAAGTACCAACCACATCTGAGCGACATGGTGAAGCAACAACAATACAATCTTTTCTAGTAGATTGAGCGGTCGTCACAAGATCGTTTACAACAGTAGCCTGATCAGCTGCAGAACTTAAACCTGGAGCAATTAAAAAGTCTACCTGAACTGTATCAACATCTTCAACGTAGTCGAAGCCTGTTAAGTACTCGGTGGTTGTTAGGGCACCAGAATTTAAACCACTGTGAAGTGATAGATCTTGCACTGTAGTAGCAGATATCTGCGCGCCTGCCGAAACAGCAGCACCAGCATTTGCACCCCAATGAGCAGCTGGCCAAGAAGCCATACGGACATACTCGGAAGCATTGTTGATTACATCTAACGCATAGTTAGTAGAACCATCAGCATTTTTAGCGTCTGTGTTTACCGATACAAATGGATACGTTTCTAGTACAGTACCTGCTGTACCAGATAGAGTGCCGTCAGAATCAACGATTGCAACGTGGACTTCGTCCAACGTAGCGCTACGATCCGCAGCATAAGTCGATGTGCCTGGAGCGGCGTCGAAATTTGTCCTATAGCTCCAACCATTGAAGGCGCTGCTGTTAGGAGGACAAATTGAAACTGTGATGCCGTTACCTAGCTCACCAGGATAACTTGCAATGAATGTTAGATTACTGCTAGCATGTGTTGCTTTTGTGTTGTCCCAGTCTGTGTCGTTATTGATTGTGGGAGCTGTAATGCTAATACTATCGCTGTCACCAACAGCAGCGTTTACAGCAGAATCGGTTGCTACACGAATTACTTTAAGACTACCAGAGTACCGCAAGAAATATGCAGCCTCATGAAACGATACAGCAGTTGATGTATCTGGGTTGCCGAATTTAGTAGCTAATTCTGTTTCATTGGCTACGTCAACGACTTGTTCTACAGGTCCCCAACGGAAGTTACCAACAATCGCACCTGTAGTAGATTGTACGTTAGGTACAACCCCGCTTAGGTCAATCTCTTTGGTTATAATAGCTGGAGACTCAGACGGTGTAAAAATTGCCATGACTCTCTTCCTTTTTTGAGTTAAATGATAAGCTTTTCATGATACGATTGTTGTCAATTCTTATTATTTATAAGTTACCAATTTTCGTCCCCGTCACGGTAAATTCCCCATTGGGCGAGCTGTTCTCTAGATTGTCTTTCTTCTTCATACTCAGACCCATCATCAATGTGACCAAAAGGAACAATATCCTCTTCAATCTCTCTCATCTTTTGTTTGAACATATATTCTTTGAGATTGATGTCCGTCATGTCTGCAAAATAATTTCCCGTAACAAAATAACCAAACATAACAAGGTTCATAACCAAGTCATCGTGGTTTCCATCCGACGCCTCAAAGCTCTGTCCCTTAGCAACAAACGTTGATATTTCAATAATTGTTTGGTCATCGACAATCTTAAGTCTTCGGTTCTCCAACAGGTCTTTGAATCCTGAACAACCAATACGCTTGACCTTCTTATTCATTTCCACACCAAGGGCATTTGCTTTAATAGCAGACTCTACATGCATGTTCTCATATTCAAGATCGTGATACAGGCCATTGGTTACTAGCGACCCCTGATCATTAGATTCAATAATTACATAAGCCTGATTGTAGACATTTGCAAACTTATAGATAATGTCAGGGAACAGAAGCGGAGAGATAGTATTGTTGCGATATACAGCAACCTGTTCGAAAGGACGAGTGCTAATGTCGATCACGTTAAACGTAGAATAATCCTGCCCACGACCCTTGCTAACGTCGACAGTGATAACATAGTCATGATTTTTGACGGGTTGTTTATACACTTTTACACAGTTGCTCTCTAGCATTTCTATCGGTGCCTCTGCTCTTAATTCCATAAGAGTGTTCGCATCAATTAGAGTGTCACCCGTTCCAAAGAATGTGTTTCCAAATTCTTGGTCGAATTGTAACTGACTTGTATTAGCAATTGTCTGTTGCTTCCAAGCCTCATCCCTACCAGGAACATCCCACCAATCAACACGAAATGATTTGAACTCATTTGTTTCTTGAACAGCACCTTCCCAGATCTTATGGAATGTATTGCCGAGACCATTGGCTGTCGATGTAATAATTACTTTTGTGCTCTTACCAGATGAAATTACAGGGTATGTTGATGTGTAGAATTCAGCAGCTCGCTCAACGAACGCAAACTCATCGAGATATAGTAGGTTGACGGACATACCACGAATTGAAGAGCCAGATGTAGCAGCTGCGATGATACGACTGTTGTTACTAAACTCAATCGAACCCTTGTTTAGTGCCTTACATCCAGGCTGCAGAAAGAACGGTAAGTTCTCAAGCATGAGAGTAACCCGCGCAAGCATTTCTCGAGCTGTCGCACCCTTGTTTGCAAGAACAGCAATTGTTTGTTCGGGATGAAAGCACGCATACCAAAGAATATACGCAACAGAGCTAATTGACTTACCTGATTGTCGACATGCAAGGACAATAGAGAATCTGTTTGTGTTAAAGTGATCGAACATCTTTTCCTGGTATGGATAAAGATCAAACGATACTAATCCCCGGTCAAGAGAAATGACCTTACAGTATGTGCGTGCGAAGTATTGTGGGCTTTCAAGACACTTAGAGTATTCAAGTATCTCGTCCGTAGTCCAGTTTTGTATTACCCCGTCACGCTTGACATTAATATTACCGAGGTATGTTTCACTCATTAGATACGTCTATAGTGCCCTTTTGTTTTTCTAGAAGAAGTCTTTGAAGATCAGTAGTAGAACCGACAAACAAATTATTATTTGTAACGCCTCCATTAGGTAATGCCAGCGGTTCATCTTTTTTCTTTATATCCTTACGCTTCTTATTAAGATCCATTAATCGATCGTTTACATCACTAATCTGCTTGATCATGTTACCAAGTACTTCATAGGCGCGCGGATGTTCTGTGCTTGCAGCAACAGCAAGCATATCATTCAATCCCTCTTTACCCTTCATGATCAACTCATAATAGGTCGCGCGAGAGAATTCATAATCGTCGTCTACATTACGATCTGAATCTGCCATAACTAAAATCCTTTGTCACCTTCTATAATTGAAGAAATGATCAAGCTGCTGTTTGATGTTTGACCAACAACGTTTAATCCTGTCACTAAACTACGCGAACCATTATCGCTAGCGCTTAAGTTATCTATGGTTAAAATATTATCAGAATCGTTCCAGCTCTTGACAAAAGCTGTGACAATAACACCATCAGAGAACGTCAACGTCACTTGCTCACTATCTGTATATTGTTCATTTTCAAACGGAACTGGATTGGTGATTGAAACTGTTGGTGTTGTTCTGTAATTGCTCCCTGGATCTGTTATTGTGATTCCAGTTAGCTGTCCAACAATGTTAATTGTAGCTGTCGCTGTGGCTTGTGTCGCTCCTGGAGGAGCTGCAACAGAAACTGAGGGAGCTGAATAGTAATTTGTCCCACTATCAGTTAAATTAATGTATGAGATTTGTTGATCACTAACTACTGCCACTGCTTGAGCTGTTACAGCAGCTGGTGGAGCTTGTATAGTAACAGTTGGAGCTAAGCTGTAACCATTGCCTGAATCTGTAAGTCGGATAGCCGATATAACACCACTGTCATTGACGACAGCAATTGCAACCGCTGCGCTGTCGCCTACATCCGGAGCAGATATAGTTACAGTAGGCGCTGAATCTCGTCCATCATAATTCGTGCCGGCACCTGTCACTGTGATACTACCAATTCGACTACCGTCGAGGGTAGCAGTAGCAGTTGCTGTCGTTGCAATCGATGGGCTTGCTATAGCTATAACTGGAGTTGTCAAATAATTTGTACCACTATCAATTAGGTCAATTCTAGTGATCCGTCGAGTGGCAGAATCTAATATAGCTACTGCTGTTGCAGTTATCGCATCTGGAGGGCTGCTAATAATAACTTCTGGTTCAAAAGAAAAACCAGAACCAGAATCTGCCAATGTAATGCTTGCTACACCATATGTCGAGCTCAACGTGGCTAAACCCTCAGCAGGTTCAGCTGACATGGTCAATGCATATGTTGCAGCAAACAGATCCTCGTATTTTTGCACAATCTGTGTGAAACCAAAATCACTATCACGTGACACATCATTGGGATCTGGTAACAACGTCACACGAGATGACTGGAGATCTTCGCCTTGAATTCCTCCAGCTGTTTGGTAGATATTGTTGATTGCCTTACGAACAATTGAACTCTCAGTAATATCCGAATGAAAGTTGCACTTCATCTCAAAATCAAGTGTGTATATAATTGTTCGTCTTTCTTCTAACGCACCTTCATACTCATCAACAAATGACACACCATTGAGAACAATTGGCACATCCTCTGTGACAGAAGGATAGTCCTCCAACGGCTTGATTGTTACGGTGTACTGCGGACTGAAGTAAGGAAGAATTTGTTCGACAATTTGTAGACAATCGTCCTGCGACCTTGCATAAATGTTTAACTGAAAAGCAATGTTATACGGAACGGTATTGAATATCTTTTTTCTTTTTGTGTTGTCCGTACCAGCAACTGAAATGTTTCCCGTCTTTGGCAACATCCGTGTTGGATCATACGCCAACGATATCATTTCAAACGACATACGAGGTAGCTTTATTGCAACCTTCATATCATTGACAAGACTTGCGTTTTCTCTGATCCGTTGAAGATACTTATCTGATGGAGAATATGATAGTGGTACCTTTTGTTGATTCAGAGTTTTACCGGATGCGTCTTTACGTACCACCCACAAGTTATTAAACAGTGAGCCAAAAGTAGCTACTGCTTTGCGAATTCGTTCGTGATAAAAATGACTACCAAACATTAATTATTCTCCGGGTCACCAAATGGATTAGTCTCTGTAAAGTCAAGAAAATCAGCGACTTCTGTACTAAACGCATCATTTTGCTCATTCTGCGACAACTGATTGTCTTGTTCTATAGATGCAATATTAACACTTATATTTCCATTTGCAGAATCTTTGTGCACCAATAAACCTGTAACAAAGTCGTGGTATTTACCATCACTACTCTGTAGGTTAATAACATGAATTTTGTAATCAGAATCGGTATATTTGGCAACTTCAGCCTCGACTACAGTACCATCAGACAACGTTTGATATACTTTGTCACCTGGTTCAAAAGTTACGTTTGAACCAACAGGCGAAATTGTTACTGTCGGAGGTGTAGCGTATCCCGATCCCCCAAACAATACATTAATATCAGCGACTACGCCATTTAGAATAATTGCTTCTCCTGTTGCTGTAAAATTTGCTGCTGTACCTGATGGTGCAGGAATTGTTAGTACATAACTTGCATTCCTCAGACCAGAACCAGCCTCTTCTACAGTCACTGATGATATTCGCCCGCGGGTAAGATTTGCGGAAAGAACAGGAGCAATGTTGTCGAATGTTAATTCAAACTCACTAAGCTTCAATGTGTCTTCGTCCCGCTGCATCTGGGTTGTGTTGACCGGGATTGGATTTGCGAACCTAAATTCAGTGTCTTCTGATCTGATACTGACAAAATGATCGAGATACCCTTTGAAGCTTTGTGTGACACTATCATTTAACTCTGCGCCTGCAGGAGCTCCAAGGTAAACAACATCTCCTACGCTTATTGTTGGGATAGCGCTAAGTGATTGAATCTCTCCGCTTTCACCATTAATGTTAATCTTTATTTTGTCGTTTAGCGTGTGGATATCAAGATAATTCCAAAAACCACTGTCGGCGGCCGAATCATACACCTTTAGAGTTTGCGAACTAACCACTTCAACAGTACCATCGGTGTACACCAGTTTGTTGTCTGATGTACGGTGGTATACCTGCGCAACTGGTGTACCATACAAACTGTTGTAAGCCTGACCAGAACTTTCTGCCCAGTAAAACAAACGTATAACCGACCGATTGTTTAGTGTGGAAAATTCACTATCACCCTGTACGTTTGTAACTACAGTTGCAGCAATCGTCCTTGCACCTGCACTGTCGTGTCTCAATGAATTGTTTCCAAATTTAGCAAATTCAGTTGCTGGAATAATTTGGCCATTCAAGTTTATAACATCTTGATAATCTAAATAAAAATTACCACTATCGACAATTTCTACTGAAGTAATTGTATTACTATCAGTAAACACTGTGATTGCACCGGTACGCGCAGCTTGAGTTGGAGCGCTGAATGTGACAGTAGGTGCGCTAGCGTATCCACTTCCCCTGTTCGTGAGGTTGACAACAGCAACCCCGTTGGTATCATCAAGAGTGGCCACACCGGTTGCATTGTTACCATCATCTGCAATCGATAGAATATACTTGTAAGCGTAGCTACGCTCGATTTCATCAACAACAGCCACGCCCGTGTCAAAGTCATCCCCAGAGAACTCAAACAATTCACAATACAGCTTGTACGTAGGAAGATTTGTTACTTGATAGAACGGCTGCTCGTGCTCAACCCTCATAATTTGGAATAGCTTCCGAGAGAACGGAACATATACCAAATCACCTTCAAGGGGACGCTCAGATGTTAATTCATTATCGTGACGCTTGATAGCTTGGTTCCAACGACGACGAGACATAGTCAGAGTAACATTGTCTCTGATCTCTACACCAAACTTTTGGAAGATATCACCCTGACCATCAAAACCTTCAATATTATCGACATACATTTCAATCATGTATGCAGAATTGAATCTTGAAGATACATCTTCGTTCAATAGATCATTCCGGTTGACAATATCGCGAGGCAGGTAATACATATCGTAGCCATAGATCTTCAAGGCTTCGATTACAATATCTTCGTAGAGAGATTGCTCGGAACGAACCTGTTCCGAAAAGTATATACTACGTGCCATAATTATCCTACAAAGAAGTCGACCGGCATTTCATGCTCCAGTCGTAGTTCTTCTCTTAGTCTTTCAATATCAGCTTGTGCGTCTTCGTAGATCTGCCGAGCGTTAATTGTTACACCACCAGGTAACTGCACACCATCAAACTTAATAAGGTTCTGGCCCCATTGCAGTTTAATCAGAGCAGTTGCGTACTCTTTAATCCATCTGTCATCATATATCTTGGTCGCTTGTGCAGGAGTAATGGCAACTATTGCTTCAACAAGAATATAGTCGCCCACTTCCAACGTACCGTCTTCAAGATCTCCGTGAATGTAGATTCTGCTCTGAACCCTGGAGAAGTCAATTTGCGGATGCCCGTTTAGTTTTAAATCTAACATTGAAAGATATTGCATCATCTGTTCATAGTAAGCAAGCTCACCCATGAATGTATTGAGATAATACAAATCATTCAAATGCATTTGATATTTCACGCTGAACATACCTCTGCCTACAGAGGATGATTCAACAGGAAACATACGATTAACAGACAACACACTGTTAGAGACAGTGATGTATCCGTTGTCTAGATCGTCTTGTGTAATTACGTGCTTGAGGTATGACCGATACGAACCATCAGAGTGATACTCTCTGTATAGTTGGAGCGCCTCATCAATACGGTCTTCTACTTGGTCCTCATCAACGTTAATTTCGATGACAGGATCACCAAGCCGGCGCTTACAATAATCGATTAATTTGTCTCTGGTATCTATAGCCATAGTTTTTCCTCAAACTGATACCAGTATTTAT
>Ga0222716_10002332_pt1 | contig 15397 bp, 17 predicted proteins | sample C33_13DmetaG_FD_165044 | JGI IMG/M metagenome (GOLD analysis project Ga0222716, IMG submission 165044) | Estuarine water microbial communities from San Francisco Bay, California, United States - C33_13D | ecosystem: Environmental > Aquatic > Marine > Unclassified | place: USA: California... | reverse complement strand
AAGCTGAGCACAACATCCTTATGCACCCATTCCACCAACTAGGTGTTGCTGGTGTATTCGGTGGTTCTCTATTCTCTGCTATGCACGGTTCTCTAGTTACATCTAGCTTAATCCGTGAAACTACTGAGAACGAGTCAGCTAACTACGGTTACAAGTTCGGTCAAGAAGAAGAGACTTACAACATCGTAGCTGCACACGGTTACTTTGGTCGTCTAATCTTCCAATACGCGAGTTTCAACAACTCTCGTGCTCTTCACTTCTTCTTAGGTCTATGGCCAGTTGTAGGTATTTGGTTCACAGCTCTAGGTGTAATGACAATGGCATTTAACCTAAACGGTTTCAACTTCAACCAATCAGTTGTTGATAGCCAAGGTCGTGTAATCAACACATGGGCTGACATCCTTAACCGTGCTAACCTAGGTATGGAAGTAATGCATGAGCGTAACGCTCACAACTTCCCTCTAGACCTAGCTGCTGGTGAGTCTCTACCAGTTGCTTTAACAGCTCCAGCTGTTAACGGTTAATCTGAAGTTATTAACGTAACTCAGTGAGATAAGAAAGATCTTACGCAAGTAAGATCTTTCTTTTTTTTATTATCAAAATTAGTATGAGATTAAGAATCATTATTCGTAATATATTCTCAGGTTTTACTGCCATACTTCTAGGTTTTTTTTTGCAACTAATATCTCCACTATTCTTGGACAAACCGGTGATTGGGGAGTTTTTTCTGCTGCTGTAATTGTAGCTTTTTTAGAAGTAATTAATAAGATAATTTATCAACCACCTAAAACTAAAAAATTAGTAAAAGAAAAAAAAATTAAAGATTTGAATTTATTTTTAGTATTTATTAATAACTTGAAGATAGGTTTTATTTATGGCTTGTTTGTAGATGCTTTTAAAGTAGGAAGTTAGATAAATATTACAGATTGTTTCTTTTTATAGCTATAACAAGGTATTTTCTTTTATAGTATTACTCGATATAGAAAATATCAAGTTTCAACTGATTAAATAATTTAACAGTCGATACAGTTTAAATCATTATAAAATTGGAGAATAATTATGCTAGACGCATTTTCAAGAGTAGTAACTAACGCAGATTCAAAAGCAGCTTACGTAGCTGGTGCAGATCTACAAGCACTTAAGAAGTTCATTTCTGAAGGTAACAAGCGTTTAGACGCTGTTAACGCTATCGTTTCTAACGCTAGCTGTATCGTATCTGACGCTGTTTCAGGTATGATCTGTGAGAACCCTTCTTTAATCTCTCCAAGTGGTAACTGTTACACTAACCGTCGTATGGCTGCATGTCTACGTGACGGTGAGATCATCTTACGTTACGTTTCTTACGCTCTTCTTTCTGGAGATTCTTCAGTTCTTGAAGATCGTTGTCTTAACGGTCTTAAGGAGACTTACTCATCTCTAGGTGTTCCAGCTTCTGGTAACGCAAGAGCTGTAAGCATCATGAAGGCTTGTTCAGTTGCTTTCGTTAACAACACAGCTTCATCTAAGAAGCTATCTACACCTCAAGGTGACTGTTCTGGTCTAGCAAGTGAAGTTGCTGGTTACTTCGACAAGGTTTCATCTGCTCTTAGCTAATTTTCTATAATTAGATAGAAATTGAGATTATCCTTATTTATAAGGATAATCTCAATTTTTGTAATGATCATGATTTTTTCTTCTTTCTTGACTATAATCAATGAGTAAAATTTTTTTTAGCTTCAAATCGTTTAATCATTTTTTAAGAACTATATTTAATTTATAAATCTCCAAATATTATTTTGTTATGATCTCTTCAATTAATATTCAAAGCTATCTAGATAATCTGACTTTTTTAGCTCTTTTTATTGCAATGCTTTCTTATTGGACAAGCATATCTTTTACAAGCTTGAAATCAGGTGCTAAGTTAGGCTTTATATCAGTATGCACAGCGAATCTTGCTATTTTTATTAATCTAGGTTCAAGATGGTTAGAGAATGGATACTTCCCTCTAAGTAACTTGTATGAATCTCTTATGTTTTTCATTTGGGGAGTTACTGCAATCACAATAGCTGTTGAAAGAAGTATTGCAATTTCACTAATAGGAGCTGTAACTAGTCCATTGTCTCTATTTGTTGTTGCTTTTGCAACCCTATCTTTGCCTGAAGGAATGCAAAAAGCCGCTCCTTTAGTTCCGGCATTAAAATCTAATTGGTTGATGATGCATGTAAGTATTATGATGTTGAGTTATTCTACTCTCATTACTGGCTCGCTTTTATCTATACTTTTCCTTGTTTTAACGTTAGGAAAAAATGTTTCGCTGCAAGGAAGCTCTCTTGGTGCTGCGAATTTGCAGCAAGCAGATACACGTAATATGAGTATGGCTGTTTTAGAAGCTAGTATCTCTAATGAGCCTCAGAAAAGCAGTTCTAGTAGTCTAAGTTTACTCGAGACTCTTGATAATCTTAGCTATAGAATTATTGGTCTAGGTTTTCCTTTATTAACAACAGGCATTATTGCAGGAGCTGTCTGGGCTAATGAGGCTTGGGGAGCTTATTGGAGTTGGGATCCTAAGGAGACTTGGGCTCTCATCACTTGGTTTGTTTTTGCTGCTTATCTTCACGCAAGAATAACGAAGTCTTGGCAAGGAAAGCGCCCAGCCATCCTAGCATCAATTGGTTTCGTTGTTGTATGGATTTGTTATTTAGGAGTTAATTTTTTAGGTAAAGGATTACATAGTTACGGTTGGATAGCTTAATATTTATGTATTCTTTGTTAATTCTTTATTGCTCGATGCTTGAATTTAACCTACAATATATTTAATTATTGATTAATAAAACAATAAAGTATAAGACATATGAATGCTGATTTTCTAATTTCCGTAGTTCCACAAACGGCTGAATGGTCTGCAAAAACTGCAGGAATCATGGTGCTTTCAAACGTCCTATGTGTTTTTGCCGGTCGTTACATCATACAAGCAAAAGGACAAGGTCCTGCTTTACCAGGAGCTGTATCTGCTATAGGTATTAACTTACCAGAACTTTTAGCTACAACTAGTCTAGGCCACATTATAGGTGCTGGAGCTATACTAGGTCTTGGTTACATTGGTGCTTTAGCTTAAGTTGAGTAAGAACTAAAAACTCCTAAATATTAATCCAAAAATTAGATTAATATTTAGGAGTTTTTAGTTCTTTCTTAGTATGCTAATCCCATACTTCTTGTAGTTTCTCCACCTAGGTAAACACGAACTGATAAGAAGTCAGTAGGACAAGCTGTTTCACAACGCTTACAACCAATACAATCCTCTGTTCTAGGCGCAGATGCTATTTGTCCTGCTTTACATCCGTCCCATGCAACCATTTCTAGTACGTCACAAGGACATGCTCTAACACACTGAGTACAACCGATACATGTATCATATACTTTTACACTGTGAGACATAAGATTCTTATTTACTTTTGATATTTATTATTGATTTAATTCTAGTTGTTACTATCATACAACAAAAAAAACTTTGTTAAATACTCAATAACATATAAACATATTACTAAGAGAGTTAAACTATTTTATGTATTTAGCAACTGACTATATTTATTCTATTAAAAAATATTGATTCATTATGAAAAAAAATTATAGAGACAATAACCCTAATGAGATACTGTATAAAACAGAAGAACTATTAGATGCAGCCTCTAATAGATATAAGATGACAATACAGATAGCTAATAGAGCAAAAAGAAGACGCTACCAAGATATAGATCTAGTAGAAGATTTAAGAATTAAGCCTATTAGTAAAGCAATTCTAGAAATGGCGGATGAAATTAGTCAATTAGATATAGTAGGTGATTAACAGATTGATTACGTTTTATCTGATTAATCAAGAAAAAAAAGAATTTTTCCAATATTTTAAACATGTTACAAGTTTTATTTGGTGATCCTAATGAGAAAAAAATCACACGTTATACGGGATTAGTTAATCAGATCAATGCTTTAGCAGTAGATACGACTAATCTAACTGATAAACAATTGCAAGATAAAACCATTGATTTTACAAAGAAAATCGGTAATTCTTCTGATTTTCAAGATATAATTCCTGAAGCTTTCGCTATTGTAAGAGAAGCTTCGTTCAGAGTTTTAGGCTTAAGACATTTTGATGTGCAACTTATAGGAGGTATGATACTCCACGAAGGCAAAATAGCAGAAATGAAAACTGGAGAAGGTAAAACTTTAGTCGCAATCTTGCCAGCTTATCTTAATGCATTATCTGGCCTAGGTGTCCATGTTGTTACGGTGAATGATTACTTAGCTAAGAGAGATTCCGAATGGGTTGGCCAAGTGCCTAAATTTCTAGGATTAAGCGTTGGATTAGTTCAAGAAGGAATGACTCAACAAGAAAGAAAGGACAACTATTCTAAAGATATAACTTATACAACTAACAGTGAATTGGGCTTTGATTATTTGCGTGATAATATGGCTGTCATGTTACAGGATATTGTCCAAAGGCCATTCAATTTTTGTATATTAGATGAAGTAGATTCAATTTTGATCGATGAAGCTCGTACCCCCCTTATAATCTCAGGAGCTGTCGATTCTCGTGATGATAAATATAACTCTGCTAACGAGATAAGTCTGTCTTTGCAAAGGAACATTGACTATGATGTTGATGAAAAAGCCAGAAATGTTCTGTTAACAGATAATGGAATTATTAAGTGTGAGCAGATGCTAAATGGACAAGATTTGTATGATCCTTCTAATCCGTGGGCACCTTACCTTTTAAATGCTGTAAAAGCTAAAGAATTATTTATTAAAGATGTTCACTATATTGTAAAAGATCAGGAAATTATTATTGTTGATGAGTTCACTGGAAGAATCATGGAAGGTAGAAGATGGAGTGACGGATTACACCAGTCCATCGAAGCTAAAGAGTCTGTTCCAATACAAAGTGAAACTCAGACCTTAGCTTCAATTACATATCAAAATTTTTTCTTACTTTATCCAAAACTTTCAGGAATGACAGGGACTGCCAAGACAGAAGAAGCTGAGTTAGATAAGATTTATTCTTTAGAGGTTGTAACGGTCCCAACCCATCGTCCTATGAGTCGTAAAGATTTACCGGATCTAATCTACAAAAATCAATATGCTAAATGGAGGTCTGTCGCGGATGAGTGTCTTGATATGCACACTATCGGTCGTCCTGTCTTAATTGGGACAACTAGTGTTGAAAAATCAGAGCTGTTATCATCTTTGTTGAAAGAATATGGTATTCCTCATAATTTATTGAACGCCAAACCTGAAAATCTAAGAAGAGAAGCGGAAATTATTGCTCAAGCGGGCCGCAAGGGAGCTGTTACCATAGCTACCAATATGGCTGGAAGGGGGACAGACATACTCTTAGGGGGGAACTCTGGTTACATTGCTCGTAACACTATAACTTTACTCCTTACGAAGGCCTCATCTAAATCTGACTTGAAACAAGACCCACAATTGGAGAATTTATTTTCTTTCTTATATGAAAGGATTAGTTCATCCTCTATAACAGATGAAGAGTTAGAATACAAATTATCCATAGCTTGTGAAAAAGGCTTTACTGAAGATAGGTTAGTTATTACCTTACGGGCTGCATACCAAGTCTTAGTAGAAAAATATGATAAATTAATCGAACAAGAAAGACTTAATGTAGTTTCAATAGGCGGTTTACATGTCATAGGAACTGAAAGACATGAATCAAGAAGAGTTGATAATCAACTACGAGGAAGGTCTGGAAGACAGGGCGACCCTGGTTCATCTCGTTTTTTCTTGAGCCTTGAAGATAATTTGTTGAGAATTTTTGGTGGAGATAGAATAAGTAATCTTATGGATGCTCTACGCGTAGAAGATGATGTACCAATAGAGTCGCAACTTCTTAATAATAGTCTTGAGTCAGCTCAGAAAAAAGTAGAAGCTTATTACTATGACGCTCGTAAGCAGTTATTTGATTATGACGAGGTCTTAAATTATCAGCGCCAAGCAATATATTCAGAAAGGAGAAGAGTTCTAGAGGCTATTAATCTTAGAGATTGGGTTATTCAGTATGCCGAAACTACTATATTTGATATTGCACAGCCAAACCCAAATCAGTCTGTTAATCGCCGTGATTATTATTCGCAGCAATTAATTAAAATAGAAGATTTATTAGGCCTGCCTTATTCTTTAGACTTGGATTATTTTTTAAGCCTATCTCCTTCTGAGGCAGAGAATTTTTTATCTAGACAAGTTCGTATCGCATATGATTTAAAAGAAAGTCAAATAGAGTTGATTGAAGATGGATTAATGAGAGAACTAGAACGGTCTTTCTTATTACAGAAAATTGATTCTGCTTGGAAAGAACACCTACAAAGTATGAATGGATTACGAGAAACAATAGCCTGGCGTGGATACGGTCAAAAAGATCCTTTAATAGAGTATAAGAATGAAGCTTATATCCTTTTCACATCGATGGTTACTAATATTAGACATTCTGTGACTTATCTAATTTTCCGTTCTCAACCTATACTAAAAGTATAAAGTTTGGAAATTGGCAATTAATTTGACAATGTTCCTATAATAAAACATGATATAGATAACAACATAACAAAGAGTAACTCAACATGACGAAAAGAACTTTAAGAGGAACTAATTTAAAGAAAGCAAGAGTATCTGGATTCAGAGCTCGAATTAAAACCGCTGCTGGAAGAGCAATAATAAAAGCACGCAGAAAGAGAGGACGTAAAAATTTAACGACTATCTAAAAAATTATGGAAAATACTGTATGCTTCTACATAAAAGGCATACAGTATTCATTAACATTTTATTTATATCTTTCTCCTAATCATTCAAATAGATGAGTTTTATTAAAGAATTTAAATTACTTCTAAAAGCTAGATATCCTATACTTTATATTCCCACGACCGAAGAAGAAAGGGTCGAGTATGTTATTCGCTCCTGCGTCCAATTGTATAGTAACAGAGGCATATATGCTTGGGATTTCGTAGATGGATATGTTGGTAATCCTAATGATAATGGTTATGCATCTAGAAACCCTCTTCAAGCTCTAGAATTAATCGAGCGGTTAACACCAACTAACCCTGCTATTTTTATACTAAAGGATTTCCACCTGTTCTTAACTGATATATCAGTTGCTCGTAAGCTTAAGAATTTGACAAAAGTACTAAGGAATCAGACAAAAAATATTATTATTATTGCTGATGAAGTAAACATTCCTGAATCATTGAAGGATATAATTACTGTCCTGGAATTTCAGCTACCTCAGCCTTATGAGATAAAAAAAGAACTACTAAGAGTACAAGAGTCTTTAGGATATAGCATTCCTGAAGCTTCCCTAAATAGCTTAGTTAGTTCATGTCAGGGGCTTTCTTTAGAGCGCATACGGAGAGTCCTTTCTAAAATTATAGCTACTTATAAAGAAGTAAATATTGAAAGTTTAGAGCTTATTTTCGCAGAAAAGAGACAGATTATTAGTAAAACTCAAATATTGGAATTTTATCCAGCGAAAGAAAGGATTTCCGACATAGGAGGATTAAATAGTCTAAAACTATGGCTTAAACGTAGGTCTGGAGCTCTTTCAAGAAAAGCCATAGAGTATGGTCTACCTTCTCCTAGAGGATTGTTACTAGTTGGAGTTCAAGGAACAGGTAAATCTTTAACGGCAAAAGCCATTGCTAATGAATGGAACTTACCATTATTAAGACTAGACATAGGTAAGCTCTTTGGTGGTATTGTTGGTGAATCTGAGTCAAGGATGAGACAAATGATTCAATTATCAGAAGCAGTATCTCCCTGTGTCCTTTGGATTGATGAAATAGATAAGGCTTTCTCAGGCATAGACAATCAAGGTGATAGTGGAACAACAAGTAGGGTATTGGCAACGTTTATCACCTGGCTATCTGAAAAGCAATCTTCTGTTTTTGTTGTAGCGACAGCTAATAACATTTATAAATTACCCCCAGAAATTTTACGTAAGGGAAGGTTTGATGAAATTTTTTTCATAGGCTTACCAAATGAAAAAGAAAAAGAGCTAATTTTTAAAGTGCATTTAAGCAGGTTACGACCTAAATCATGGACTTCATATGATATCCCATATTTAACAAAATTGGCTAAAAATTTCTCTGGTGCAGAAGTTGAGGAATCCATTATCGAAGCTATGCACATAGCATTTAGTGAAAATAGAGAATTTACTACGGAAGACATAGTCTCTTCAATAGAACAGTTCATTCCTCTAGCAGAACTAAATCATGATAAAATTGATGAACTTCAAGAATGGGCTGATGCTGGTAAGATTAGACTTGCTTCGTAATTACTATGCTTTTCAGAACCATTTGTTATGATAGAATAGTGTAATACATTATTTTTATTGATCAGTAATAGTAATTGCAATTAATCGACTAATTCTAAAATTCTATGTCACACTTTAGTAAAATTCAGACATCTTTAAAAGATCTTGATCTACTAAAAAAATCTTTAAGTGATCTATCTATTCACTGGGAACCAGAGCTTAATCGAGTTAGAGGCTATAAAGAACAAACTACATTTGCAAATATTGTAATCAAACAAGCAAATAACTACGATATTGGTTTTAGCTGGAATGGATTTGAATATCAACTTGTGGCTGATATTCAATTCTGGCAACAACCTTGGTCTATTGAGTTATTCTTAGATAGAGTAAGTCAAAGATATGCTTATAATTCGATAGTTGAATCAACTTCTAATCAAGGTTTCCAAACAGTTAATGAAACTGTTCAAGAAGATGGATCTATAAAGCTAACACTTCAAAAGTGGAATTCTAGCTTAGTTTAAGAATAAAAGAAAATGCGGACGGAGAGACTCGAACTCTCACAAGGTTAACTTACTAGAACCTAAATCTAGCGCGTCTACCAATTCCGCCACGTCCGCTTTTTTATCTATATTAATCATAGCAAAAGTAAAATAAAAAGAAAACCTATTTTATATATACTTTTCCTATGATTATTTTTTTTAAAAAAATTCAAACTCTATCATAAGACTATTCTTTTATGTTATAGTGTATAGTCAAGAAGAGGTAACAACATACCTTTCATCCTCAGTAGCTCAGTGGTAGAGCGATCGACTGTTAATCGATTGGTCGTAGGTTCAAGTCCTACCTGGGGAGATCTAAATGTATTTTCTATTTTTGTAATATGATTCCTGGTAGTATAGAAGAAAGTTAAATTTGTTTTAAATTAATAGTTACGTATGTTAAAAAAAGTCAATAGAAATGCATGGTTGATTGCTAATCGTCTAGGAAATCTTCAGTTCGCTATAGTACTTCTCCTACTAATAGCCGCGTTTAGTTCTTTAGGTACTTTCATAGAGCAGGGAAAGGATTCTAGTTTTTATGAATTAAATTATCCCGATTTAAAACCCTTCTTTGGTTTTATTAGTGCTAAAGTTATACTTTTTTTAGGATTAGATCATGTTTATACAACTTGGTGGTTTGTTCTAAACATTTTACTTTTCGTTATAAGCTTATTTTCTTGTACTTTAGTTAGACAGCTTCCATCCCTTAAATTTTCGAGATTATGGCGTTTTTATAATACTTATCAATCAATGAACAAGTTTAATGTCAAGTCAATAGTTGATAATGCAAGTTTAACTAAATTATCTTTTCAGCTTAAAAATAACAATTATAACGTAGTTCAAGAAGGACAATTTATTTACGCTTATAAAGGCTTAATTGGGCGTATTTCACCAGTGATAGTACATGCAAGTATAATCCTGATTTTATTTGGTTCTGTCATAGGTAGTGCATCAGGGTTTATGACACAGGAGCTAGTGCCAACTAATACTCTGTTTCATCTAAGAAATATTATAAATTCAGGGCCTCTAAGCGTTGTTCCGCAAGACATCGAAGGTTATGTGGCAGATTTCAAGATTGCCTACAGTGAAGAAGGGGTTATAGATCAATTTTATTCAGATTTGTCGCTTTTAGACACTAACATTAGTCTACTAAGTAAGAAGACTATTTATGTTAATGAACCTCTACGCTACAAAGGAATTGTTTTTTATCAAACTGACTGGGGAATAGCAGACCTCACTCTTCAAATTGATGGAGAACAGTATGCAGAGTTACCACTTAGCTTAGTAGATGCTCCTTCAAATAATAGATTTTGGATTTCTAATTTTTCGCGATTAAATGACTTAAAAATAGAAAATGTTCTCTTAGTTTTACAGGACTTAACTGGCAAAGTTTCACTTTATGACTCTGAGAAGAACATCATAGCGGAAGTCCAAGTTGGGGAAGAGTTTTCTTTGAACGGCCATACTTTGAGAATCTTAAGTATCGTTCCATCAACAGGACTGCAAGTAAAATCTGATCCTGGAACTATCTTGGTATACATTGGCTTTCTTATGTTAATGATTAGTACTTTACTGAGCTATGTTTCCTATTCTCAAATATGGGCATTTAAGAATGATAACAATATATACGTAGCTGGGCAAACTAACAGAGCTATTTATTATTTTGAAAAACAATTTGGTGAAATTATAAAGAACACAAAGGCTACTTAGTTCATTCTTTTCTCTTTATTACTATTTTTGTGCTGAGCTTTTTAAAAAGCAAAATTAATTACCTAATCTCATATTTATTCTAAATAGGATCAATTGACATGTCCCGCACTATCGTAATAACTTCCGGAAAAGGAGGAGTAGGGAAAACAACCGCAACTGCTAATTTAGGTATGGCTTTAGCTCAGTTAGGTTATCAAGTTGCATTAATCGATGCAGACATAGGTCTTCGAAATTTGGATTTGTTACTAGGTCTTGAGAACAGGGTTATATACACAGCCCTTGAAGTCTTATCAGGTGAATGTCGACTGGAACAAGCCTTAATCAAAGATAAACGTCAGCCAGGACTTGCTCTGTTACCAGCTGCACAAAATCGCAATAAGGACTCGATTAACTCTGACCAGATGCAGTATTTGGTTACATTAATGAATCAACAGTACGATTACATCTTAATAGATTGCCCTGCCGGAATTGAATCAGGTTTTCATAACGCAATTGCTCCCGCTGATGAAGCTATTGTAGTTACAACACCCGAAATTGCTGCTGTCAGAGACGCTGATAGAGTTATTGGTTTACTTGAAGCAAATAATATAAAGAGAATAAGTCTCTTAATAAATAGATTAAGACCACAAATGGTGAAAGCTAATGACATGATGTCAGTCGCAGATGTCAAAGAAATATTAGCCATTCCCTTAGTCGGTGTTATTCCTGAAGATGAATGTGTTATTGTTTCAACTAATAGAGGTGAGCCATTAGTTCTCGAAAATAAATTGTCACTGCCTGGACTTGCATTTGAGCATACTGCTTGCAGATTAGATGGTCAGGATGTTGAATTCCTAGATTTACAATTATATTCAAAGGGCCCTTTAAAACGTCTTCGTCGTTTTTTTCTTGGATCTTTTACTACTTAAATAAAAATTTAACCATAAATATTAATGATCACAGAATTTTTTGAACGTTTGCTGACCAGCAATCGAGGTAGCCGTGATGATGTAAAGCGTCGTCTCAAATTAGTTCTTGCTCATGATCGTTCTACTTTAAATGCTTCAACATTAGAAAAAATGAGGGAAGAAATATTAGTCGTAGTTTCTAAATATGTTGAGCTCGACACAGATAGTCTTGAATTTTCTATAAAAACTGACAGCAAAATGACAGCTTTAATTGCCAACTTACCTATTAGAAGAATTCTTCATCCAAAAGATCTGAATTAAATACTTCTTATCTTAGTTGCTTGATTAATTCTGATCGTTATAGGATTCTATTCTCTACAGAAATAACAGATAGATCTTACTAAATTTACTATGAACATATTGATTCCTATCATTATGAAATTATGAACATATAATGTAGAAAAAATTGGCCAGGCAATTCTTTACTCCTCGATTAATTTTTTTCGAATATGGGAGAAAGGTTAACTCCCATTGTCTAGTTTCTACTTTGCCCGCAGATGGTTTTATTTCCTCTCTTTGTGAAAGTATTCAGCTTAGATTACTTATACTTTCTTTTTGATAATTACAAGACTCAATATATTGTCCCCTGTGATTGTATATTGTCATTAAAGGTTAGTTATTGATATTCAATTAAAAGATTAAGAGAAGATTTAAATTCTTGTTACTCTTCATCAACGATGCTACTCTTATTGTTTGAATAAACGAAACTTCCTGAGTTTTCACTTAGTACTGATTTAGCTAAAGATATCGCTCTTTCTCTCTGAATTATTGCTTTATTTACCCAAGTCGCATGACGTGACTTTGTTTTACTGCTTGAAGTACGTTTTTTAGGAACTGCCATAGTTTTTATTCTTTAAAAGTTATTTTTATCCTTTAGAAGTTATTGTATTGATCAACTTCAGTTTTTTTATTCTCTTATCGATTAATATTATACATTCAAAGTTAATAATATAAAATAAAAGCGCAAAAAGGAATAGATATCCTTTTTGCGCAAAATCAGAACTAATTTTTATCTCGATCCTAAACGGCTAAGCTGTCTTAAAGCAATTCTAGCAATGTTGAATCCTGCCCAAGATAGTGCAGCCAATAAAGGGAAAAGAACTATTAGTAGTCGCATGTCCATGACATATTTCCTCTTGTAATCTTTCCTAAATATTATAGCTAATGAGTTCTTATTATGTATTTAGAAAAAACAAATTGCTATCTTTCTTCTTCTTTAAATGGAAAATTATTGATCTTTTTGATTAAGATTCAGTTATTCGAATTTATATGTAAACTAACTTAACATTGAAAAAAAACAATTGACCAAAATCTTTATTAATAAATGACGGATCTTCCTTTTACTTTGGACCAATTGAGAATTCTTAAAGCAATCGCTGCTGAGGGCAGTTTTAAGAAGGCTGCCGAAAGTCTTTATATATCTCAACCAGCCGTAAGCTTACAAGTTCAAAATTTAGAAAAACAATTAAGCGTTCCTATTTTTGATAGAGGAAACCGAAAGGCCGCTTTTACTGAAGAAGGAGAGGTGCTATTAAGATACGGTAGTAGGATATTATCTCTCTGTGATGAGAGTTGCAGGGCCATTGAAGATCTAAGGTGCTTAAATGCAGGCACTTTAGTTATTGGTGCTAGCCAGACAACTGGTACTTATTTAATGCCAAGATTAATAGGTTTATTTCGGCAAAAATATCCTCAGATTGCTGTCCAACTCCAAGTCCATTCCACAAGAAGAATTTCTTGGAGTGTTGCCAATGGACAAGTGAATCTTGCCATCATAGGCGGCAGAGTACCTCCTGAGTTAGACAATGTCCTCCAAATAACACCATATGCAGAAGACGAGTTAGCCTTAATTCTTCCTAAATTGCATCCTTTTTCAAAATTAGAATACATACAAAAAGAGGATTTATATCGTCTTCGCTTTATCGCCCTTGATACACAATCAACTATTCGGAAAGTCATAGATCAAGTGCTTAATCAGAATGGAATAGATAGCACGCGTTTCAAAATTGAAATGGAGCTAAATTCAGTAGAAGCCATAAAAAACGCAGTACAATCAGGGCTTGGAGCTGCTTTTGTTTCTATTTCTGCAATTGCCAAAGAGTTGGAACTTGGCATTCTTCATTGGGTTAAGATAGAAGACATTACCATAAAGAGAACGCTGTCCATAGTAGTTAACCCTAATAGATATAGATCAAAAGCTTCTCAAGCGTTTAGCAAAGAAATACTAACTCTCTTTGTCTCTCCTTATAAAGATAAGTATTAAAAATATATTGGTCATTCTTTATGAAAGGTCTTAAAATTGAAAAATATGAATTACTCTTTAATTGCATTGCATTAAAATGTCACTCATTAATGCAAGTTGACTTTAAAGACTTACCGACTTTATCATCTATTAACAAAGATATTCAATTATTCATCTTATTAACTGTACTCGAAGAAATTAGGTTTCTATTATACTTTTCGTTAAACATTAAAATTGACAAATCTAATGCTTTTAATACTATATTTGACCTCATAAAAATATTAGTATCCCGATTTTCTCTTAAAATAAAATCAAAATCTTATCTTAATTTTATAGACCTAAATTTGGATGATTATGAAATTTCGCTGGCGATTAAACTATTTGTATTGAAAGAATATAAGTTATTAGAATATTTCTTTCTTCTGTTTTCTTCAAAACATTGGTCTTGCAAAAATACACAAAAAACATTCATAAGATTTTCTTTCATTTTAGAACATTTGGTAATCCAACTCAGCGAACTTATCACACACATATTACTTTCTTCTTATAGAAGATATACCTCTATATTCTCTCCTTTATTACCGTCAAGAAAGACTATTATCAAGTTAGAACAATTGTTTTATTTAAATTCATATTTATATATTAATGTTAGTAATGTTATCCATCTTCATAACCAACAATTTCCAATTTTCCTCATAGATAACTATTTAATAAATAAAAAAATTCTCCCTATTGAAAACGAGATAACTAATATTGAAACAAATATTTTGCCCTCAATTTACTTAAAAGTTTTTGATTTCTTTTCTGTTATTAGAGCCATATTACTTTGTAAGTGGAAGTATTAATATTAAACTTCCACTTATTTTACTTACACCATTGGGTACACACTTAATTTTTTATCTTTCTTTCCAGCTCTTTCGAAACATACTTTACCTTCTATTAAAGCATAAAGAGTATGATCCTTACCGATACCAACGTTGTTACCAGGCTTAAAGACTGTTCCATGCTGTCTTACTAAAATGTTTCCAGCTGTAACAAATTGTCCACCATAACGCTTAACTCCTAATCTTTGTGAATTAGAATCACGTCCATTCTTAGTACTTCCTGCACCTTTCTTATGCGCCATATGATTTTTCTCTCTTTATATTAAAATTATATTAAATAGTTTTCCCACCTACAGTAATTTTATCAACTAAAACTCTTGTAAGGTTATCTCTGTGTCCTTGCTTCTTTCTTGTCTTTTTCTTTGGACGCATTTTGTACACAGTTACCTTCTTACTTCTTATATGTCCTAGAATAGTAGCCTCAATCTTTGCATCTTCCAAACATGGTTTACCGACACTTATATTCCCATCTTGATTGACTAATAATACCCTAGTCAAAGCTATTTTATCTCCTGGATTGAGATTTATACTATTAAAGTCATAAAAACGCCCAGACTCTACCCAAAACTGACGTCCACTTGCTTCTACTATAGCGTAGTTCATTAGTAATTTAATTAATTCCTTTTTTTATACAACAACACAAAAATAAATGTGGTTTTGGCATTGTGCTACCTTCCCAAGGGACGACTCCCTAAGTATTATCGCCGCTGTAACGTTTAACTACCGAGTTCGAGATGGATCGGAGTGGTTCCATTACGCTATAAACACCAAAACCTAAAGTTTTCAAAACT
>Ga0222716_10002327_pt1 | contig 15422 bp, 10 predicted proteins | sample C33_13DmetaG_FD_165044 | JGI IMG/M metagenome (GOLD analysis project Ga0222716, IMG submission 165044) | Estuarine water microbial communities from San Francisco Bay, California, United States - C33_13D | ecosystem: Environmental > Aquatic > Marine > Unclassified | place: USA: California... | reverse complement strand
TCGCTTTTTTCAATTTTGCAGTTTTCATCGCGCGCTCTCTTTTATCACTTGTTCAGGTCCATTGCTATATTAGCGAGCGACTATCAGATTTGTCTTGGAAAGACCCAAACATCAACACGAATATTGGGTTGGACAGAGCGCAATTTGCGCTCCGAAAAGATGGAAATAGGCTATATATATGGCGAATTGTCAATATGTAAAAACATTACTCTCTCACTGACTGAGTCACTAATAAAGAGGAAGAGAAAGGGACAGGTGTGAATTTGCGTGTCAGCGTATGATTAAAATTTTACTTTCATCTTCGATCTGTCAATCGTGACGATACCTTCCTTCGTACGAAGCGTCGGGATATCAAAACGTATACCTTTTGCGCAACTAATCTCGCGCTTGAGCACTTCTTCCTGCATGGCTTTCCGCTTTTTCTCGGATTCGAGGTATTCTGCCGTCGCTTTGGAAAGCTGCGTCTCGAGCGCCCGAATCTTGAGCACGTCGCACTCTCTAGATTCTCGCGCATTGTATTTACGTTTCCATTTTTCGGAGTTCGCATTCGCGGACGTCGTGTTTAAGCGCTCCTCTTCGATGGTATCGCGGTGAATAGCTTTCATGTTCTCCACGTAATTTCTGTGGTCTTTTCGTAGATTTGAAATAAAGTCTCGGTGACTTGCGCTTAATTTTTCCTTCTCGAGTGCATTCGCCGATCGCTCGGCGCTGATTTGGTCGTTAAAGGCTTGGATTTTGCTTAAAAGCGTTGCTTCGCGAGTATTACTTTCGTCGATGTCCGATTGATGTGCCAATTTTACCTCTTCCAATGATTTCGCCCACGCTTCGTTCTCAGATTTGCGAACGTTTTCGAGTCGGTTCTCGAGTGCACGCAACGATTTCTCCAGATTATTCTGATAGCTCGTCGTGATTTGTTTCGTTTGACTTTGAAAATAGGCTTCCATGCCAGAAATTTTCGTTTCGCTGGCTCTCGCCCTTTCTTCAATCTCTTTCCGTAAGGTGGAAACTGTTCCTTCATGGCAGCGGTTCAGATGCGCGATAGTTTCCTCTTTCTCTAATTCAATTTTACGAATGCTTCTCTCCTTCTCCGCGTCCATGTCCAACATCTTTTTCTCGTATACATTGATCATATCTTGCATCTCTGCGTCGTCAATGTTTTTCGTCGCTTCGACGGCTTCATCTATTTCTCGCGATAGTCTTCTCGCGAAATCTTCATTCATCGCACGCGCCTTGTTTTCAAACGCGAGATCCGCTTTCCTCTTTTCCGAGTCGAGCACTTTTTCTGCATCCATGAGAGCACTTTTGTGAGATCGCTCGAAAGATACACACAAAGCTCTTTTTTCTTCGTTGAATATTTCGCGGACTTCGCGAAGTCGAGTATTCATTTCTTCCTTCACATCCCGTGCTGCTTCGTTCGCTCGCATATTTTCTTTACGTAAACCGAGAATTTCCTCCCTCAAACGTGTTTCTCGCGCCCGGGAGGCTTCAGCCTCGAGAGACATTGCTCTTCGTTCGGCATCTCGCCTTGTAGTTTCAGCGTCGTGAGAATTCTGAAGTTCTTGGATCGTGTATTCAAAATCTGAAGCTTGAGACTCGTGCTCTCGGAGCGCTTGCGCGAGCGTTTTGTTTTCTTCTTTTGCTTGACGCAGTTTCTCTTTCATTTCTTCGTTTACGAGTACAGCCTTTCTCTCAAAATCTCTTTTTTGTGTTTGTAAGTGCTCATGTCGAGATGCCAACGCATCCTCGAGCGCACACTTGTGCTGTTCTTGTAAAATCTCAATTTCTGATTCATGTTCCCTGCGAAGTTTCGAGTCGAGTTCAAAAAGCTCCTCTTTGTGTTGTTTCGAAATAGCCATAGAATTTTCGAGCGTCTGAACGTGTCTTTGCTCAAAGTCCGCGTTCGCAATCTCTAAGTCGCGCGCCACCTTCTTCTCTTTTTCTAGCGCGAGGTGTGTCGCATGTCTCGCATCTTCAAGTTTACGCAGATTCTCGGCAATTCCTCTTTTATCGCTCAAAGCTGTTTCGAGGCGTCGTTCGAGCGTTTCAATAACACTTGACTGTTCTGTATTCACTTTGATACCATCTTCGCGGGAGGCATGAACAATATCGAGTTGTTTATTAAGCTCTTCATTCATATTGCGTAGTTTCACGCTCGAACTTATTTCGTTTTGAAGTTTCTTCTGAAGGTCTATACTCAGAGACTGTTCCTTCTTTACGTTTTCCTTGAGAGCCACAACCTCTCGAGATAAAACGTCGCACGCGTCTACTTGGCGAAGGAGACGCGATTCCAAGGCTTCACGAACCGAATTGACTTCTTTATTGCATTCTTCACGGTAAAACAAGCTTTCCTTTTGGAAATTTCTCTCTAAGCTTTCACATCCACGCTTAAACTTTTCGGCATTTAAAGCGGTTTGACTTTCGTGCTCCTCCATGAGCGCTCGTACGCTTTCTTTTCCTTTCGTCTCGAGAGTTTTGTACTCATTCAACATTTCTTCGTATTTTATTTCCATCGATTTCAATTTTTCATCTTTGCTTTCAACTTCTATTCGCCGCGCCTCCACGACCTCTTCTAGATGTTCAGCCTTCGTCTCCCACGCCCGCCGTTCTCTTTCAATTCTACTCTTCTCTTCCTCCAATGATTGACGAAGTTCCATCTCTTTTAATAACTTTTTGTTCGTCTCACTCACGGTGTGTTCTATCGTTTGTTTCTGCTCTCGTTCTTTCTGTTCGCTCAGTTTAAACAAAATTTCGAGCTCTTCCATTTTTTCGTTCAAAGCATCTGATTTCGATTCCGCTTCTCGTATGATCTCGCGCAACGCTTCATCCACGCCGCTTTGCATTATACGCGTCTTCGCTTCCAACTCGTTTGCAATTCGTTCGAACCGTTCTTTTTCATTAGCCTCTTCGCGCCATTTCGAGTGCGTCTCTAAAACTTTCCTCGCCGCATCCGCTCGACACAGTTCGATAGTGTTCGAGTGTTCTTCTTCCATTTCTTTTTCTCGCTCTCGAGCGTCTTCGGTTTCAGAGTGCAAATTGGAGACTACTTTCGTCAGCTGAGCAATCTTCTCGCACATTCGTTTCTGTTTTTGATATTCCACCCGAGAAAGAGAGGGAGAGAGAGAGAGAAAGAGAAAGATATGTTTAATTGGTCGCGACTTATATCAAAGGAAGCGCGCGCAAGAGTGAGAGGTTTGGTCGATGAACACACGCGCACACGAGTCAAACTTTTTTGCTCAGGGGCTTAGAGATTCACATGCGAGAGATGCGAGTTTAAGCGTGTAAAAAAAGAGAACAAATAGGATTCACTTTCGAGCGAAGACACGCACCACAAGAACATCGCGCGGAAGAGCAGCGGTAGTGGTGGTGGTGTTCGTCGCCTCTTCTTCCTCTTCGTTTAAAAAAGGACGGCCTCTTCCCATGCCGGCAGTCATTTCCTTCGTTCGTATCTCCTTTGTTTTTGACGCGCGAGACGAGGGCGAGATCGGTTTGACTCGGTTTCACACCAAAAAGACAAGAAAGAAAAATAAAAGCGCACATCCACGACATATGCGCACGACACGATGAGAGCGACAACGAGTAGTTTTGCGACAACATCAGCCAGCTCAATAACCGATACCCTTGCCCTAAAAAAGCAACAGAAGAAGATGCGTGCCAACGCAGGAGTCCGCTGCGGAGCGACGAAATCATCTTCATCATCATCAGACGACCAAACAAAAGATAAAAAGATAGTGATTCTTGGAGGCGGCTTGCAAGGCTTAGCTTCGGCGTATTTCTTGTGCAGCGAGAGAGGGTGCACGAACGTGACGTTGGTGGAACGGTGCGACAAGGTGGCACCAGCAGCTTCCGGGAAAGCGGGAGGATTTCTATCCCCGGGCGGTTGGGGTAATAAGCAAACGCGAGAGTTGCACACGAAGAGTTTTGAACTCCACGAAAAGTTGGCGAAAGACTTGGACGTGACGTCGTTTCGTAAAATTCGAACGTTATCGGTGCAAGCCGGTGAGAGCGGATTAGCGGATCCGTTGGTAGAATGGTTAGACGGCGATATTCAGCAGAACTCGGTTTTGGACGAGAATACTGCGCAAGTAACTCCGTCGGAGCTTTCGAGTAAGTTGCACGAATCCGCGACGAAAAATGGATTGAAGACTTTATATAGTACGGAGTGCACGGGGATTAGTTTTAAAGACGAAGCGCGGAGCGTTGTGAACGGTGTACACGTGAAGAATAAAAGCGATGACTCGCAATCGATCACTCTCGAATGCGACGTCGTCGTCGTTGCGATGGGTCCGTGGACGACGAGAGCGGCGAGTTGGTTTCCCGATGCCGACTTTCCTATGACTGGCATTAAATCAACTTCGATAGTTTTTGAAGCTTCAGACGCGGTGAAAAGCAATCCAGCGGCGTTATTTTGTGCCGAAGACCCTCGATTCCAAACACACTTGGAAGTGTACCCCAGAGTCGACGGATCGGTGTATTTATGCGGGATTGGCGGGAGCGATTATGTGGACGAGGATAGATTAGCGCCGGGGGGCGATTGTGAATCTGCTGATCTCATCAAGGCAGATCCCAGCCGAGTGCAAGCGGCATGGGATTCTTTCAAGTCCATGTCCCCGTCCGTTGGTTCCTCGCCTCCAATTTTAACGCAAGCGTGTATGCGCCCTTGCGCTCCAGACGCGTTACCTTTTCTCGGTAAGTTGCCGAACGTCGAGAACGCAATCGTGGCGAGCGCGCACAACTGTTGGGGGATTCTATGGGCCCCTATTACCGGTCAAATCGTTTCCGAATTGATCATGGATGGTAAATCGAGTTGTAATCTCGAACACTTTAGCCCAGGGAGGTTCGCGAGACCTGCCACAAATGGACGCGGGCGAAAGAAAGGAATACTCTCGGTAGGCGAGCAATGGTAAAAAGCCCCCCCTCTTTTTTATATATTCCTGTACTACTTTGTCAAAATTACAACCTTATTCTTTAAAAATTAATTCAAGCGTTTTGAAACATGAGATACTCTTGTATTTCCTTCACCTTACCATTCGTGAGTGCTTTAAACTCGAGTGCAATTTGCTTGTTTATCCCTCGCGAGCATTTGCCAACTTCCTCGTAGTGTTTCAATAAAGCATACGTTTCGGCTACGTTGAACTTTGGAATCTCAAAATCGAAAACGTTTTCATCCTCACTCTTGAAGACTGGATTCGAACTCCCAACATCTGTGGTGCTATCACACGCAATATATCTGCCACCATTCGCCGTTGGAAAGCACGAGCGCAACTTCAACGCTAACCGCAATCTGTCGGTGTGTATATTTTTCCTCGATCGTGGGCCTTTCACCTCGTGCATATCCGAAGGCCCGTATAACGCATTGTGTTCGTCAAAAGCGAAAACGACTCGAACGTCCTTTTGCTTCACCTACTCATCTACGACGTCAATTGCATTCTGCGTGACGTGCTGATCGCCTTTCTCTAACCCAGACTTAACTATTTCGAGTAAGGTTTGTTTACCATCGCTCGTTTTTATCTTCCCCAAGAGCGTTTCGTTTGGCTCAGCCGCGACGGCGTGGAGAAACACTCGAGCGGCGTCTGGCGTATCCCAAAGATCCTCTTGCTCCCCTTCTCCGTGTTTCTGGTACGAACTTCTCGTCACCAAGTGTGATGCACGAGGCAAATAAACGACTAAAGATCCTAAAGCGCGTTCGCGTAATACGAGCATCGCGAGAGAGACAGATTTACCACTTCCTCGGTATCCTCTCAAGTGCACTTGCTCGTGACGAGCTACGACCTCTCTGAGCGCGTCGTCGCACTTTCTATACAGCAAACCATTCGCACCAGTAAACGCAAACTCTCTCTCGATTGCTTTACACTGATCTAGAGGAAGTTGCGATTTGCTCACCAGCACGTATTTCCCGACAGAATCGCCATCTAGTTTTGCAAAATCTGTCGTCGTTTCTTGTTCTTGTTCTTGTTCTTCTTGGTCTTCATCGGAAGATTTCGCCGCGAACCCGCGCGTTGGAATCGTCGTCGTCTTTCTTCGTCTTCTTCTCACTCTGATCGCGTCGCACTTCACCTCTTCATCCTCCTTGTTGTTGCTCCTACTGCTCGTCATTAAAAAACTTCTTCTAAAACTATTCGTTTTACTGCGCAACATCTCCTCTTGTTGTCGTGGCGCCAAAGTTGAAGGCGACGAGGACGAGGCGAAAGCGGTGCGTTCAGCGTTGGCAACAGAAGAAACCACGCGCGTATATGATGCCATCAAATGTCTCATCGTCGTCGTTCTCGATGCCACGAACATTATTCTTTTCTTTTTGTGAGAAGAGAAAGAGCGCATCGTGTTTTCTCGTCGGGGGCGATGTTGTTTTGCAGAAGGAAAAATTTTTCACTCGCTGTTTGTGGATTAAAATTTTTCGAATGGAGTTGGAGTTCGAATGGAGAAGAAAGAAAACAAAAAAGATTGCTCTCTCTCTCTCGCTCTTCATAGAAGAGGGAAATAGTGTGTGCTTGAGCGCGCTCTCTCAAGGCTCACTCTGTCCTCTTCTTCGCGCAAACACGCGCATATTTGCAAGGGAAGAGAGAGAGAGAGAGAGGGAGAGAGAGAGAAAGGAGGAGGAGAAAGAGCGAGAGAGAGAGACGAGAGAGTGAAAGAGAGAGAGAGAGATTTATTCTCCTGCTCTTGTGTGTGGGTGTGGGTTTCAGGTTTCTTCGATCAAAGAAAGAGAGAGAAGAAGAAGAAGAAGAAGAAGAAGAAGAAGGTTCATAGAATAGAAAGAGGAAGGGTAAACGAGAATAAGTATAATGTCTTCCTCTCAGCTCAATCAGGATAATGGTGCGGACTTACAGTGTCCTTTGCCGTTCCCAGAGCGCTTCTATGCGGCTATCGCTTTCGCGACCGATCCGCCACCATCCTCGCGTCAAGTCTCCGATGAAACAAGATTATTGTTGTACGCTTTGTATCAACAAGTGATGGTTGGACCGAATTACGAACCGAAACCGTGGGGGTGGTCGAGTCTAGAGCTAGCGAAATGGAACGCCTGGTCCAGTTTAGGAGAGATGGATGCGAAGGAGGCGATGACGCTTTACGTGCACACGATGGAGGAAGAGAATGAAAACTGGTGGCAGCTTTCCACGAACGACGGAGATCCGGAAGACACGCAAGTTGCGATAGAAAACGCGAGAAGATGGACGATGGAAATGGGTTGGGGTGCCGATCGGAGTTTGTTGAGTCCAGCGTCGATGTCTAGCCAACGCGGAGGAGAAGGAGGAGGAGGAGGAGGAGTGGGAGGAAACGGCGCGGATATCACGCCGCCCTTATCTCCACCGATGCCAGGACGCGTTATGGGTGGTAGAAACGGATACATCGCAACGAATAACAACATGAACAATATGAACACGAACGATAATAGAGATATGCACAACAATAACGAAAACGCGATGCTTTCCGCGTCGACTTCCCAGGTGTTCCACCATCAACAGCAGCAGCGCGACGGTGGAAGAAGCAGTAACGGAGGGAGTAGCGGTTTGAACAACATGCAAGAGAATAAGCAACAGCTGCAAATTTACGGAGGAGGAGGAGGAGGTTTAGTAGTAGCAGGAGGCAATGGGGATACTTGCCCGTGGTATTTGCAAACGAAAGAGGCGCATGAGAGCATAGCAACCGCTCGAGAGGATGGGAATTGGACATCTTTAGGAACTTCGACTTTAGGCTCGGCGCTAACGCCACGTTCATCGAGATCTCATGCGAGACACGGCCACGCGGCCTATGCGATTGGGAATAAGATGATTGTTATCGGTGGTAATACCGCAGGTACGGTGCGTTCAGACGTCATAGCTTTAGACTGCAAAACCTTGCAATGGGAACAGGTGGAGTGTATTTGCGTGCAGCCGGGCGCGAATTTTACGCCTCGGCACGGTCACGCCGTGTGCGTTACTGATGAACGCGGAGAGAATCATACCGAGTTACTCGTTTGTGGGGGGTTTACAAAAGATGTTTCGTCGAAAGCTGCTGGGAGAAACGGAACAACAAAACCCGCAGAGTTTGAAATGTGGATATTAGACTTATCCAACTCGTTTCAAACGGGCATTTCGCAAAACCTTTCGCAAAATTCAAACTTAGGAAAATGGACGAAAATAACCACGAACGGGAAAGGTCCGTGCGCGAGAGGTGGGCATACGGCGTCGAGATGTGGCGAAAACATAGTTATTTTTGGAGGCGAAACGCCGAGCGGTCAGTGTTTGGGAGATTGTTGGTTGTATCACGTCAGCTCGAGGACGTGGACAGAACTTCGATGCAAAGGATGGACGTATCCGTCGCCTCGACGAGGTCACTGCGCGACGGCGTACATAAACAGCGCGGGCGCGCACTTTGTGTACGTCTTTGGCGGGAGCACCTCGTCGGGCTGCGTGAACTCGGAAGTGTACGCTTTAGATGTGAAAGCCTGTCGATGGCGAAAGACCAATCCTGAGGGTGGATTTATGCCGCAACCTCGTTCTGGTGCGGCCTCTGCGCGTTTAGGCGATATGTGGTACGTAGTCGGTGGTGGTAATAGCGAAGGCGGATGCGTAGATACTGTGGCTTTGACCCTTAGAGATCCTCTTTCCGCGGAGCCAGCGTGGGCGGAAACGTGTAGAGCGGCACCGGCTTCGGCGGTGGCCTCCGAGAGCGGCACGTGCATAGCTATCCCTGAAATTGCAGCTTTAGTATCGTTTGGAGGGTACGATGGTGTACGAGACCGTGGCGACTGTAGCATTTCAAGACATCCTCAGTTTCTGATTGAACGAAGCGGATCAAAAGACCACTTGTTGGGCGCCGGCAAACCGCCGGTGGCGCCTTCGCGGAACGCGTCGAACAACAACAACATCAATAATGCTAATAACAGTTCGAATAGCAACATGCAACACACAGCTTCCGTGCAGCGCTTCAATCAGCAGAACGATTCGACTCAAATGCAAACGAGAGAAAACAGTAGCAATTCAGTCATGAACGAGGAACTCGCGGCGTTGAGAAGGCAGCTGCAAAGAGCGAAACGAGTGGAAGAACAACTCCGTGTTGAGCTCGAAGACGAACGGTCGATGCGAATGCAGTTAGAGGATGAGTTGGAGAGGCAAAGCGCGCGTGGTAGCAGAGGGATGGGTAGACGTGGTAGTTCAATGGGTTTAGCGCGCCAAGGATCTTCTCACGGTTCGATTTGGAATTTTATAGCTCCGGATCCGTACTCGAACGACTGGCGTTAGGAATGGCTGGTAATTTTGATGCGTGTTGAACAAAATAGAATGACCAACGAGAACATGAAGAGTTTCTTTGCGCTGTAGTAAAATGCTCACATTAAACTTACAATATATTCTTTACTTTCTTTTTCTCGCTCATGTTATGTGTTAGTGTTAGTATTGATTAAATAAACCCACGCTCTTTACGAACTTACGCTTTACCCAGTTCGACCATCATTCTATGCATCGCTTCGCCCATTTTCGCCGGACTCCGAACCACATTCACAGAAGCCTGCTCCAAAGCTTCGATCTTACCAATCGCCGTTCCAGCCTTACCTTGTGTAATTGCGCCCGCGTGGCCCATCCGTCGACCCGGAGGAGCGGTCAAACCGGCAATAAATCCAACCACGGGTTTGTTCGTTCCAGAAGCTTTGATAAACTCCGCAGCCTCTTCCTCCGCCGTGCCGCCAATTTCTCCAATCATGATAATCCCTTCCGTTTCATCATCTTCAACGAATCGTTCTAAGCAGTCCACAAAATTCGTCCCGTTAAAAGGATCACCGCCGATTCCAACGACTGTTGATTGTCCTAGTCCATACTCTGTGGTTTGAAACACCGCTTCGTAAGTAAGCGTCCCGGAACGCGAGACGATGCCGATTTTTCCCGGCTTGTGAATATATCCCGGCATGATACCAATCTTACACTCGCCCGGTTTGATAATTCCGGGACAGTTTGGACCAATCAATCGAGATCTACTCTGCGACATTAGTGCGTCTTTTACTCGGATCATATCGTGTTGAGGCACACCTTCTGTAATGCACACGATTAAGTCCAACTCAGCCTCTAAGGCTTCCAAAATCGCACTCGCGGCAAACGGTGGAGGGACGTATATACTCGTCGCGCTCGCGCCGGTTTGCTCTTTCGCCTCTCTCACCGTGTTAAACACCGGTAAATTTAAGTGCATGGTCCCGCCTTTCTTTGGCGTCACGCCTCCGACTAACTTTGTTCCGTATTTAATAGCCTGTTCCGAGTGAAACGTTCCGTTTTTCCCCGTAAATCCTTGACAAACGACTTTCGTGTCTTTGTTGACGAACACTTTCGGTGGATTTGAGGAAGATTTCGTTGACATTGATTTTGTCACTGCCGTTGCTCTTGCTCCTATTAATGATGACGATGATGAAGAAGATGTGGTACACGAAGAAGAAGAAGAAGAAGAAACAGAGGAAGAGCACGAGGCGGCGACGCGCTGCGCCGATCGTCGTAAATACATATGTTGACTCTTTCTTTTCAACTTCTTTGCTTTTGTCCGTGTGAGGTAATGAGGCAGTTGAGAAAATACAAAAATTGTTCTCTTTTGGTGGTTGGCGCAAGGAACAGGGCAGAGGTGGGGCGATTTTTGATCAGACAGAACAGAGAAGAATCGAATTTTTTTCTCGAGTCGATCCAGGAGAGAGAAGAGAGAGAAAATTTTTTCCCTTTGCCCTCGTCAAACTTTTGGACGCTGATTAAGAAAGAAGAGAGAGTAAAGATGGCAGCATCCGTCTCTTGGTCGCAACGATGGCTCAGACCAGAGGTAAGCGATTCGAGAAGCAGTTCGTTTTTCGAAACAACAACGGACGATACGTGTTAATCGTACATTTTTCTTCTTCTTCTTCTTCTTCTTCTTCTTCTTCTTCTTTTCCTTCCAATTTTGAAGAACGTTTACCCTCCTCCTTCTCCTCTTTTTCTTTATCTCTCTCTGACTGATTTCTTCTCTCTTCCTTCTTATATGTGATACAACAAACAGGTCTACCCAATCTTCGCCGCGTTAGGTTCTGCCGTCGGTTTGTGCGCCTTTTTCTGCACGAGGCAGTTGACCACTTCTCCGGGCTTTACCGCGAGCAAAGCGAAAAGAGCGACGGCGATTCCGGAAACCGCGCAAGACTTTAAAGAGGGTGAAAAGTTTAGAAACCACTTCATCCGTCGCTCGGTTTTAGGAATGAAACCGGAAATTATGCCCGGGTTGAACTCGAGCATGACAAAAACGAACTAATTTTGTAACTAGACGACGACGATGATGTGCGCGTGTGTGTATTCCGAAAAGAACGATGTGAAAGCGAAGAGAGGGAGAGAGAGATCTTGCAGAAAAGGAGGAAAAACGCGCGAAAGCGACGGACATACCAATCTGTCTCACTCTCTCTGCCTCTCTCTAAATGATAGTACATTCTGTTTGTAATGAAGACATCACGTTTGCTACTCGCATTTTTTGTAAACAAGGTTTCTAAACCGCTGCTGCTGCTCCTGCTGCTGCTGCTGCCGCGCACGCGTGTTTGCGTGTTTTTTCATGTTTTTTCATCTGCTTTTATATCTCTCACACCTCTATACAAAAATACTCGCGCGCGAACCCTTCCTTTCATAAACATTTCTACGCGCTAATAAAACGAGAATGGCCTCCTTCTCCGGCGGCGGCGGCGGTGGCGCTCGTCGCAGGGTGAGCTTTGAGAGCGATTTAGAGCGGCTGCTGCTCCGAGAAGAGGAAGAAGAAGAAGAAGAAAGAGAGAGAAAAGGAGGAGCGATACTTCCAGAGGAAGAAGAAGAAGAGGAAGAAGAAGAAGAAGAAGAAGAAGAAGAAGAAGAAGAGAGAGAAACAACTGCCCTGTTGCCATCTTCGCCGCCGCTCATTAAAGGGCAATATCGTCGACTGATTCCAAGAAAAGCATCACTATTTCTCGGCGTATCGCACGCCGTTCAGAGACGAGAGGAAGAGCAAGAGGAGGAAGAACAAGAGGAAGAAGAAGAAGAAGAAGAAGAACGACGACGAGGACAACAACAACAAAGAAGAGAAATGTGGGAAAGTTTAGATTACGCGAAGATTGACTCCAAGTGGTCTCGATTAAACTTTAAACAGACTAAAGCTGGTGTACTTACTCTAGAGCGATGGTCAAACTCGACATTTATTGGGATCATCGTAGGATCTGTGGCATTCGCGATGATGAGGTTGATCGATATTTTGTACACATGGCGCGTCGATACAGTTCTTACGAATGCAGCGTTTTCTTTCGTTGTTCGCGTCGTTTTCTTTTGTTTCGTGAGCGCATTGTTCTCTTTCACGAGCGCTTCATTAACTTTGATTGAACCAACGGCAGCTGGAGCGGGTGTTTCGTACGTCGTCGCCGAGCTTAATGGCGTCTCTTCTCCGAAAGCCATATCTTTGAAAAGTGGGATTGTCAAGATGATCGGGACAATATTTTCGGTATCGAGCGGCCTAGCGGTAGGCCCGGAAGGTCCACTCGTACACATCGGTGCAATTATCGGCTCTGCTTTTGCCCGTGGTGCCTCTGGAAGACATCAGTGGAGAGTTATGGGAGACTCAGACTTTCGAGACATTGTGAGCGCCGGTGCGGCCGCAGGGCTCGCCAGCGCCTTCGGTTCTCCGATCGGCGGAGTATTGTTTTCGAGCGAAGAAGCGAGCTCTTTTTGGTCTCACGATACGACCAAAAGAGCCCTCCTGTGCTCGACGTTAGCCGTGTTTGTCTTAGCGGCTCTGAATGGATCGATTGGGAAACCGTTCGGACTACTTCAACTCGATTTTGCCGAGGAGGAGAAGCACTGGGAGCTCTTTGAGCTCGGACCTTTCCTCCTCCTCGGGATCTTATCAGGAATACTAGGTGCGATGGTCACCTTGGCAGTTTCTAAACTCGCGCGTTATCGTCTCAGTTCTAAGTTTGGGCGCGTTAGCGAAGCGACAGCAGTTACGTTCATGATCTGCTTGACGCAAATACTTCTATCGATATTACTCGGTCGATGTGTTCAATACGACGACGAAGACGACGATCCCACGAACACTCGCAAAACGTTTCCCAGGTCCATCAGAGTCGCGATGAGATGTGGCGTTGGTAATCAAGAAAAATCATACAATGATTTGGCCAGTCTATTACTCGGGTCACGGGACGACAATTTAAAATACTTGCTTTCAGGAAGAGCAAAGGACGCTACGTCTATTTTGATCTTAAGTTACTCATTCCTTTTTCAGCTCTTTGCTATCGTCTTCTCAGCAGAGTGCGCCTTACCGGCTGGATTGTTCTTACCAACTCTTACATGGGGCGCGATGTTAGGGAACATCTTTTCCAAGGTATCGGAGATACTTTTTAAAACAAAGCTCTCCGGGGGAGCGTACGCGCTCGTTGGCGCCGCCGCGGCTTTGGCAGGAGTGTTTCGAGGCTCGATATCGCTCGTGGTCATTATCTTAGAAGGGACGGGCCAATTAAATTTTCTGCTCCCGTTACTTCTTTGCGTGTTCGTGGCCAATAAGTTCGCTTCCTTTATCTCACCGTCGTTCTATGAAAGTCAGCTGGAAAGAAGAAATATTCCGTATCTGCACGTAGAGGCACCGAAAGGAGCGTGCGTAAGTGAAACTGAGGAAACATTAACGGCCGGAGATATTTGTGCTGCTCCCGCCGTAACTTTCCAAGAAATTGAAAGCGTGGGTAATATCGAAGAAATTTTGAAGACGACGACTCATAACGGCTTCCCCATCGTTAAAAATGTTGGGTACGGTGAAAAGCGTTTAATTGGTCTTATGCTTAGATCGCAATTGCTGACGTTACTCTCGCGGCGCGCCTTTATTGAAAACATAATCTTTTACGAACAAGAGGGCGACCAAGACCAAGAAAGTGCGATGTCGTCGTCGCCGCTGCGCCCAGGTTCGTCAAAGTCGCATCTTCTTGATGTCTCTACTTCCAGCGAGCTTCCGTCAGAATTAAGATTCAGATCCTTGCAGCAACGCGAAGCGTTTGAGAACCTGGAAATCGCCATGCGGACATTTCATCAAAGAAAATTGTTCACCGAGCGCTTCGCGCTTGGCGTAAAATATATCGAATCCATCGGCTTATCTGAAAATGAAAAGAAGTCACACGTCATTTTGAGCGATTTCATGATGTTGTCGCCAATAAGCGTGACAGAGCAAAAGAGCGTGGAGCGAGTTTGGGAGATATTCCGCCAATTGGGCTTGCGTCACTTGTGCGTAGTCGATTCCAAGAATATCATCAAAGGCATGATTACGAGGGAGGATCTTTACAAACTTCAACACTGAGAAGTTACTTTAACGAAAGAAAAACACATACAAACACTTATTCATCTAGGTAATCCAATGCGTCTATCTTGTCATTAAATCGCTTTTTCATCGTCGCTAAAATCTTCAATCAACTTATCCAAATCGCTTCGAATGTCCCCGACTACTGAGCTCGACATTCGATCGTGAAATAAAACGCCGTCTAAATGGTCGTACTCGTGCTGAAAGACTCGAGCTTCGAAACCTTCTAGAGTCATTTTAAACTTGTTTCCTTCGACATCCTGCGCTTCAATCTTGACGCCCATCGGTCTCTGTATTGGTATTTAAAGCAAATATAATACAATTAAAAAAAGAGGAACCAGGGGGTGAGCTTCAATGAAAGAGATGTTGAAATGAACAAACGAAGAAGTTGTTCAAGAATGAAAAGAAAAGCCTCGCGTATTAGCTCACATTTCTCCGCACAGCTTCTCGATTAAAAGAAACTCGGATTAGCGTATATTTATGTTTTGATCGCTCATCGGCCGTTTTCGTTTTCCACACTCCCTCGCGAACACGAACGCGAACGCGAAGAGAAAGAAGGGTGATTGATACAAAGGAAAAGAGAAAAGACGAAACCACTATAACACGCACCTCAACTTCCGCGTAAATCTTTGGAAAGGATAAGCATCCTTCCTCGAAGAAATCTTTCTGTTTGCTGAATTTGCTAATCTTTGGGTTCACCAAAACGACTTCTTTTCCTTCGCCCGGCGCTCCGGCTTCGTTGTACACCATGAGACGATAATTCACGCCCACTTGTGGTGCGGCTAACCCACACCCGACGGTTTCGTACATGATTTTGAACATTTCTTTCGAGAGCTCTTTTAAATTGTCGTCAAATACCGTCACCGGCTCATTCTCGGCTCGTAAACACTTTGAAGGGTAGAGTTTGATGGAAAGCGGTAAAGTAAACTTCACCGGTTCTGCTGGTTTCGCATCTCTCCGAATGTCGTCCATCTCGCTGTTGAAGAGCATGCCTTTTCGAGCGTTTGCGACAACTTTTGATGATCTCCTAATGTTGCTGTTGTTGTTGTTGTTGTTATTATTGTTGTTGTTGTTCTGATTGGTCTTGTTGTTCACAAGAGGAGGAGGAGCAGCAGGAGAAGAAGAAGAAGAAGAAGTTGTTGTTGACGACGACGACGACGAAG
>Ga0222716_10002323_pt1 | contig 15433 bp, 18 predicted proteins | sample C33_13DmetaG_FD_165044 | JGI IMG/M metagenome (GOLD analysis project Ga0222716, IMG submission 165044) | Estuarine water microbial communities from San Francisco Bay, California, United States - C33_13D | ecosystem: Environmental > Aquatic > Marine > Unclassified | place: USA: California... | reverse complement strand
AGGAGTCACTTCTTAATGAAGGCCAATTTATTTATGCTATTGCTATGGAAGGTGGAAATATGACTACTGCAACAGGAGTTCAAATGCCTAATAAATGGTATGGAAAGGCAGTTCAACAAAGGACATTTACAATTACAGAAGAGGATTTTTCTAAACAAGGGGTATTTAATACCGAAACAGGAGAATTTACACCGAATGAAAATCCATTAGGAGGACAGTCCGACCAACCAAGTATTTTTGATTATGATGCAAAAGAATACATTGGTTTTAATGGGAACTTTCAACGCTATGGGGCATTTACATTTGACGACATAATGGCCGATGCAGTCCCTAATAAAAATGCAGGTGACTTATCGGGTGCAGGTTATGGATTTTTAGGAATACGGGATGGTGTAGGTGCAATTGCCGTTATGTATGATTCGGGTTCACCTAATCTTACAGATACTTTACCTTTCAAAATCTCAATGGTTGTTAGAGGTGAAGGTGCAAATATCTCCGCTAATTGTATTACAAATCCATCTTCAGTATCAAGAAAAATTATCAATTGCGGTTGGGACAATGACCGTGACCAATGGTTATTTATCGCTTCCGATACAAACCAAGTATCGGTTGTTTCGGTTTCAAGTGATTTCACTACGGACACTAACAATATCGGATTTTTAGACCAAACGGACAATTTTTCGGGAATTGAAGCAAATACTGATGCGGCTATGTATTTTCCTATCTCAATGAGTAATTCATTAGATGGTTGGGTTTGGTTCGGTGAAATAGATACTGATACCGAAAATGGATTAGGTATTAAACCGAAAAATCTCGGAAGTGCAGTTAGCACTACGGTAACTTATGGTCTTGGTTTAACAGTCACTTATGATGCTTACCCTAATGCTACAACGCAGGTAAGGAGAATTACAGGGACTACGGGGCGAACTGCGAGCGTATGGGTGGACTATATACTTTTTGACGGTGCTGATGCGATTATTGCTAATAAAATCAAAGAAAGGGGTATGAAAGTAAGTATTGAGGCTGTTGAATGGTTTAAGCGAACCATTATTCAAACAGGTGATTTGAACATTACCGATGAAGAGATTGAGATGTGGATGCGAGAACAACAAGACGAGTATAAGCAAACATTAAAGGAAAATGAGCGTCAAGGAAGAGTCCGAAAAAAGAAAAAGCAAGTTAGTGCTTTTACGGAAGGTATTGAGGAACAAATTAACCCCGATTTTATGGATAATGAAGTGAAAGATTTCATGGGGACATTTACGCCCGAAACAAGACCTCCAACACCCGAAGAACAAAGAATTGAGAGGAAAAAGAAGGGCGGTTATAGTCCCGAACAAGGTTCTTATTATGATGAAGTATTTGAGGATTAGGTGATATTATGACGCATAGAGATTGGGATGATGAACCCGAACCCGAAATACCTATTATATTATTGATTATTGTTTTATTTTTACTAATTTTATTTTGAAGATTAGGGGAAATCCTTTTATACACCCAACCTTTCGGATTGAATAGTGTGGGGGTGCGTGTCCCTCCTTTCTCACTTGCTCATTAGGGAAGTAGCAGGGGTTAAAGGGCGCATTCCCCATGCTACTTTTTAGATAGTTAAGCCATCAAGTATTTATTATGTTTGGTGTTGATGTTTTAAGTTCTGTTCCTATATCTCACTTATTGATGGCCGAAGTGAAGACTTTTAATGCAACGGAATTTGACATTGATAAAACGAATCCCGTCTTTGGCACTATTGAGGCAAAATGGGTGGATTCAACAAATTCTTATCATTTTAAGGCTTATGGAATGGATGATTGGGCCGATACAGGGCAAATGGATGCCGACAAAGTTACTTCTAACCAAGAAATACAAACCAAAATAGCGGCAGGTCAAGGATTATCTTTTGCTTCACTATCCCCTAATGATGATGGAACAGGAACAGGAACAGGAACAGGAACAGGTGAAAAGGATTGTTCAACAGAAAATCGTGAAGCCGTTGCAGGTGATACTAATACTTGCGGTTCTTGTTTAAGTGGATATGTTGAAGATGAAACGGGTGTTTGTGTTGCCGAAACATCGGTAACTGCCGATGTAGCCAACACCGAAACCAATTGGCTACTTTATGGCGTAATTGGTGCAGGTCTTGTTGGCGGGATTTTTTACTTTAAGTGATTATTATGTTTGGAATTGATTCTTTTAACTCAACGCCCATTTTACCTACATTGAATATGCCTTCGCATTCTTTTACATTACATACTGAAAATGCAAAGACCTTCTTAGCGCAAAGCACCGAAGCGGAATTGCTTGAGGGATATGTCCCTGCAACAGATGAAAATGGTTATGCTTATAATTTAATGGCGATTCAGCAAAATTACTGTCCCGATATAGGGGCTGATGAAGTATGTAGTGCAGGTCCTTTCAGTCAATTTACAATTAGAGGGAATGAAGGTCTTGGAGATACAGGGCGTTGGAATTGGGGTGCTAATGGAAATTCTCTTATACTGCATGATTTTGATAATTCCTCTTCAAATTCGGGGGCTGTTGAAATTGATATTACAGATGGCTACATGGTTAAATTACAGATTGAATTAACAGACAGCAAGCAAGGAAAAGAATTCAAAGACGACCATTGGGGAGGTTGGGGTTCAAATGATTCCACAGGTGTTTTTAATAAAACCGAATTGGCTACTACTGTTTTGATGAAGGGTGGCGACAAATTATCTATTGATATTGACTCGGATTGGGGCGGAACTACTGACTTTTACTTAAAGGTTCAAGGTAAGGATTTAGTTAATTCCCATCCCGCCATAGTAAATGACGATGTTACTATTACTTTGCTTGGTGTTTGGAAAGAAGGCACAGATGGCGGAGGCGGCAACGGAGGCGGCAACGATGGTGGAGGCGGCAACGATGGCGGAGATACTTCGGATAGTGGCGGAATGGGAATGGGAACTATTGCACTAATTAGTGCAGGTCTTGTTGGCGGATTCTTACTACTTAAGTAAATACTGCACTAAATCGGTGTAATTATTACACTATTGATGCAAAACGACATCATCTTTAGATAATAAGACCCTTAAAACAGTAATAAATGGGTTTAGACATTGAGATTCCTTTTGATTTAGAAATGTGTGTGAAGGGTGTTTGCACACCTCTAAAAATTCCTATCAATTCCAATTTTAAGATTTTCTCTCTTGAAATAGATTCTTCAACGAGTCCATTATCTCATGCTTGTAAAATAAACATTAAGTTCGGTAATGAAATTGTTTATAACGGGATGATGGGTAATGATGGGTTTATATTGACTGTTATGGATATTGACGAAGGGGCTGATTTTGAAATTAGCCTTCATACTGATTGTAGCCTATTGGTTGATTTAACCGAACAGATTGACCCAATTAAAGTAATTGTTAAGGGTGAAATTACGGAAAAGAACACATTTAACAAGTTATTTACGGAAGATTGGCTATGAAGGTTGGGGTCATATTGGAAACGGGTGTTTTCACTTTTTGCATATTATTTTTATTATCATGGACTTGGCTATTGACTATTTTCTTGAGAGCAGGTTTTCTTCATCCACTTGAAACGATGGAATATCTCTCATCGGATTTGGCTTATATCGGTCCATTTGCATTTTTGTTGGATATTTTAGTGTTTTTGATTATATTTACGGCATACAAGCGGGCAAAATCAAAACAATTAGATAAGGACACCCACAATGGGTAAGTATGCTGTATTTATTTACGGGTAAAGGTGGAGTCGGAAAGACTACTGTTTCATCGGCTACTGCTTTGCATTACGCAGGTCTTGGGAAGAGGACTTTATTAGTATCATCCGACCCTGCACATTCAACAGACGATGTATTACAATGCAAAGTAGGCAATCAGCCAACGAAAATCACAGATAATTTAGATGCTATGAATATCAATGCTGAAACACAGGCTAAAGAGTTCATGTCATTAATCAATGATGAAGTAAAAGGTATGATGGGTAATGTTCCCGGCTTTGACCCCGAAATGTTTATGGATATGGCGGGTTTTCCCGGCATGGATGAATACTTTGGAATGGAATTGATTCACAGGTATATGAAATCCGAAGATTATGAAATTATTGTTTTTGATACTGCGCCGACAGGCCATACTATGAAAATGCTAACTGCGCCCGACGCAATCCGTTCATTTATTTTAAGGATTCTAAGAATGAAAACAAAAATAGAAAACATTAAAGGTTTCATATTTAGGAAGAAATCTCAAACGGAAAAAATCGTTAAGGAATTAGAGGATATTTGCGAAAGAATAGATGAGTTCAAAGAATTACTCTCTTCAAGCGGTGTAAGTATTAATTTGGTTTCTATTGCTACGGAGGCAGGTTATCAAGAATGTGCGAGGACTTTGAAATTCCTTCATCATATAAAGATTCCTGTTCGTCAAATTATTATCAATAACATTATTCCCGACTTTGGAGAAGAGGTGTGGGCTACTGTTAATGAAAACCCTGCAAGTGCATTAACTCATAGGAATTTTACAATTCAGCAACCTTATATTCAAAAATACAGGGAATTAGTCAAAGAAAATAAGTTAAGGATGGTTGGATTAACAGTAGTTCCTTTTGAACCGATTGGTATTAAACCATTATCAAAGTTCGCTACACTTGTTTGGAAAGACGGTTCGGGAATGAAGTAGGTGAAAAATTATGGAAACATTTACTATTTGGTTATCAATTTTGACTTTGGTATTCGTTGTTCAAGGCGGTTTGTCTTTATATTTCGTTAATTGGGTGTTATGGCGTTGGAATACATTATTAACAAGAATCAATTTGAAAGAAATAAATAAGGAATGTATAAATACAGATTCCGAAGAATAAGTGATTGGTGTTTCTTTGAGGCTCACATTTGATTGGGATGATATTTCATTTGAAAATGATAAAGCCCAACAAGGAATTGTTGAATTGAAAAATCGTTTTCCCGATAAGCACATATTTTGTAGGGTGAGCAGTAGTGGTGAAGGATTACACTTAATTATATCCGATTCTAAAGAGTCTATAATTCCTTCTCAATTTGATGATGAAGAAGTCATATCACATAGAACAGATTTTTTAGAAATGGATTTAGAATGTGGTGGGCGATTGCGAACAGATTTGAGGCGTAAGGCAGTCGGCACTAAATGGGGTCGTTTATTTTCACATAAAGACGGTAAGGCTTGCGGAGAATGGTTTTATGTTGAATGAAAGTGAAAAATATGTTTTTGCCGAAGTATTAAAATTCAAAGCAATTAATGAAAATAGTGTTTGGTATATTGACGGTGTGCCGACAGACGATACGGTGAAAGTTATAGATGCTTTATTTGAACAAAAAAGAGTTACTTTGATTCCTAAAAGTTAAAGGTTTAGATACATAGACCCTCAATTAAATAATATGTCGGAACAAGAACTGCGATATTGGGACAGATTAGGATTTTATATTACAAGAGCCGATGCAGACGAATTTATTAGCAAAGCAGGTAATATCGGTGCAGTTCTTGATGAAGATTTAGAAGAGTTCACACCAAGAAGCGGTGTTTCTCAAGACTCTTTACGAAAAGAAGTGAATGCTTTATTTGAAAAGCCATTTGTTGAGGTTTCTTTATCATCGGAAAACAATGCTATTCTTATTGCTCTTGAATTTGAAAAGACACGCCCTGCAAGAGTTAAGGAATTGAAGAAAGAAGGTTTTACTACTGAAGAAGCAAAGGAAATGTTCAAACAAGAATTAGACATTATCGTTAGAAATTCTCTCGGACTGCCCGACGAAACCGATATGGAAAAGGAATATCGGGAAAGAGCAGTCGCTATTAAAGAAGGAAAGCCCGACCCTGCATTTGAAGAAGAGGAATGATGGGGATATTCCTTTGGCTACAAATAATCAATTGGGAATGACTGAAACATTAGTCTTTATCATAGTGGATTACCTCTTAGACAATGAAGGCTATGGTTATTCAACCCAAATTAGTGAATATGTTGTCAATAAATATCCAAGACGCTATACAAGCCGAGAAGTAGTCGGTATTCTTAGAAACAGGCCAATGTTTTGTCATGCTCAAACGAAAGAAAGACGAGCAGGTAAAAAATGGCGATTAGATTTGTTGGGTTGGGAACGCTACATTCAAAATTCAAAGAATAAGAGTCTAAGTGATAAGGCGAGCGATTGGGGACTTGAAGAAAAAGTCCAAAAATTAAAAATGAGTCAAATTAGTAAAACACTTAATGCGCTTGAAGAATTAGAACCCGAAACGCTTGATGATGTATATTCGGTTATTTCTCAAGTATGGGCTTAGATAGTAGGAAAAATAATGAATTGTTATGTCTTCAAAGCAATTTGTTGTTATAGAAGTCAAGGATAATAAAGTAGTCCGTATGATTAAGTGGACTCGCAATACCGAAGGTGAGTTACAATACAAAATAACGAGTCCTCAACGCATTGAAAGAATTACTAATCCGACAACGGTTGCTAAATTTTGGGAAACCCTTTCAGTTCCGCATCAATTTTATGATTTGAAAGAAAAGAGATTTTATGCAAATAGGCTAAGTCTGTATGCTGAAACAGAATAATAGGTTATGTTTTAGATAACAAGACCGACAATCAGTATTTATGTTCTTTATCCGAAGGTATGTCAAGGGCAACCATCAATCGGGAACAAAGAATGTTTTTGAATGGGATGAACGCCCATCCATTATGGATTTCATTTACACTTGCGAAGCCGTAGGTGAAGGTAAATATGTCTTGTTTGAAAGAGGCGTAGGTATTAGAGGAATGCGTAAAATCAATGAATATACGGTAAAATTGCCCGAAAATGTAGTAAGTGAGGGTGACGACACGCTGAACAACGGCGACACAGTTCGCACTCATGAACCAAGTATTGCTGAAATGGTTGTTTTTGCGGCTGAAGAAATGGGTGTTGAGTCCGATACAATCTTAGCAGTAAAGAAAAACATGAAAATGAGCGATTTATCGGATGATGAATTAGTCGGAATGTTAGAGCAAGTTAGTGATACAGAAGTCGCTTCGGCAGAAGGATTTGGAAAGTATCAAGGTGATTTGAAGGCATTATTGAAGGAGTTCAAGAAAAGGGCTACTGATATGACTTTAGAAGCCCCAAAAAGTGCTTCAAATAGTAAATTAAATATGATTTCTATGTTTGCCGCAGGTGGAATCGCAGGTTCTTTGGCTACGGCAGGTATTTACAAAAAGAAAATTACTGATATGGAAGAACGCTTTGGCGCACTTGAAGCAAGTATGGCCGAAACCGAAAAGACTGTTAAGAAGCAAGCAAAAGAAATGGAAAAGGAAAAGAAATCCGCCGAAGCAGTTCGTCAATTTGATAGCCGAATGGGGATGGATGCAACATTCCTAAACACTTTTAATAATAACAACGGTCCTCAATTCTAAGGTGAATGATGATGGAAACCGAAATGCCTAATCTTGAAATGTTGGAATCAAGCATTAGTCGTTTTAGAAAAATTATTCAATCGGAAAAGAAGGATTTGACTAAGACTCAAATTGAATCTTTTATTTCAGCCTACAACATTAGATTAACTAAGAATTTGGAAAAGAGTTATTTTTCATTGGTTTCTAAATTAGATGATGAAACGGTTAGGACTGCCGATATTTTACATGACCAATTTATTATCAAGTTATTGAAGGCAAGTGGTTTTAAGAAAGAAAAGGAATTGAAGCGAATTACAATGGCTTTTTGCGATTTTTTAGTGGGTGCAGGGACTAAGAATACTACGCAACAACAAATGCTTAAGCAAGACTATTCTTTGAAGTTAAAAAATGCCGTAGGTGTAATAGAATCTCAAAATTCTATGGAATGGATTGCTAATTTGAAAGAACGATTAGATACTAAGAATTACAATTGATTATTATGTCGGACTATGATTCAAGCGAAGAAACCTCGTTTAGAGATTTATATGAGCGAGATAGCGATAATCGTTTTAACAGAACTGATTCATTGATTCAAAAAGAGCAAAAGGAAATTCCTAAAAAAGAAGAACCTAAAAAGAAAGGTAAGTCTTTTGTTGAAATGCTTACGGGTGACGAAGATATAGGCAATTTTGCCCGACAATTAAACCTTGACCCCGAATTATCCGAGAAATTACTTGTTCCTTTGTTGTCATTATTAGATAAGTATAACATTGGTGAAAATGTAACTGCTAATCCGAGAGTGGAGTCAGCCGTAGGTGCTTTTGAAGTTATCCGTGATGTAGCCCCTGTTATCAAGGGTGCGGCTGAATTTGTTTCGGGAAAGAAGGCGGAATTAGAAGCCGATGATATGGCTTACCTTGAAGCAATCCGTCAATCTCAAAGTGTTACCGATGCTTCATTATTTGAAGAAGAAGATTTGTTTATCATGACGGAAGAAGAGGAAGTGGCTTATGAAGCCCCTGCACCTGTCCCTCAAGCCCCTGCACCTGCGTTTGGCTCGTTTGGTGCGAATGATTGGAACTCTTTCTTTAGCGAGGCGACAGGGCAAGTGGAAAAAGACCCGTTGGATAATTCATTGACAAGAGAATTAGAAGGAATAAACAATGCGGTTAATGCTTGGGCTAATCAGCAAACAGGAGGTATCAATGTTGCGAAACAAAACACTAATGAATATGCTGATGCTTTGAGTATTCCTTCATTAGAGGATATGACTACGGGAATGCCGAATACAATTGCTGAAATGATTGATACTCAATTTGCTATTGTTGATGTAAGCCAATTAGCGCAAGAGTCGGGATTATCCGTCAATGATGTTATGGAAGGAGATTCCCAAAGAAAAATCAATAATCAATCTCAAGAGGATTTCAACGATGAGCCTTTTGATTTATCGGAATTAGAAACCGAAGAAGTATTTGAAGTGGATTATTCAATTGTCCCCGAAGGTGCTGAAGAATATGACCCCTTTACCGTAGCAGGTTTTGATATTCCTACATTTAATGCTACGGATATAGAAGAAGTAAATGAAGCAACGGAGGAATGAGGCCATGACTTCAAACCCTGTTTGGAAACGCTATGTTGCTGAAAATGTTGAAAAGTGGCTCACTTGGTTAAAGAATGTTCATTTGCCGAGTTATGTTGATTTGACCCAAAGGTTTATCAATCTAAACCCTGCATACAGACCGCCACCCGAAAGCCTACATGATGAGCAAGATTTACTGCGACAAATGTTATGGAATGAAGAATTTATTATGACTTTATCGGATAAAGGATTACTTGTTTGGGCTAATGGAACTGTTGCTGATTTGGTGGATGAGTTAAGAAATTATCAAAGTATAAAAGAAATAAAAATTATTTGCGATTTTTTAGACAGCAACCTTCTTTGGTTTGAAAGGGTTTATGCTTTTACAAGAGCCGACATAATTTCATATCTAAGAAGCAAAGGAAAGTCCATCTAAATAGAAGGGATTAGATAGTCGTTTAGGGTATTGGTAATCATGGTGAATGACAATTTGGTGAGGCGGGGTCTTTACACTTCTGTATTCCCCGCAGGTGCAAAGACCATCACCCCTACACTTAGTATGAAATTGGGCGATATGACTATGCCTATTCCTTTTGATACCAATGTCACCCCTACAAGAAGGTTAAAAAAGAACTACAAAGGAAATCCAATTTTAATTAAGGATGAAGGTTTTAATTTTGTAGTCCGATTGACAAGTAATGCTGATTATGCTAATTTGTATATGTTCGTGAAAGTAGGCTCTCCATTGATGTTTTCTTATGAAATTAAGGGGGATGTATTTACCTACCCATTTTTGAATCAAGTGACTAAAGTTACAGTAAGTGATTCGGGCGTATCTTTTACAATGTTTGTTAGCGATAACACCAATCTTGAAAAGAATGCCTATACCTGTGAAGTAACTATTAAAAATAGTAGTAAAGACTTTTCTAATGGTATTGAAGGCAACATAACGGTGGAAAGTGGAAATTGGTTTGATGATGAGGATTTCGGGAGGGGACAGAAATCGGGTCTTTTTTCTCCAATGGAAAAAAAGAAAGTAAAAAACGAGATGGGTTTGATAATCAATTTTACTAATGAGCAAGGATTAATTGATGCAAGTAAAGGTGATTTGAAATCGTTTGTGGCATCTCATTTGAAAATGAACAGAAAGGTGACATACTACTACAATGAAAATTCCTTTTTAGACATGGAATCTCCCGATAAATACTTGCTACAAGAACAAGCAAAATGGACTAAAAACGGAAGTAAATTAGGTGATTTTGGCGACGACAAATATGTGGAATTGGTCTTATCTATTGATAGTGCTACTGATGCAACAGACAATTATACAGGAGAGTCGGGGATAGAGAACAAAAGACTCGTCACCCTTATTCTTCCCAACGAATTCACATCAATAAGTCCAATGACTCAAGAGGCTGATGGTTTAGAATTTAGTAAAGGGAGAATTACAAGTAAGCAATTTATTGACGATAAAGCATTATTTACCTTTTCGGATGCAAGCGAATGTCTTATTCCTAATCCCGAAGATAAGACTTTTCAAGCAAAAGACAAAAACGGACAGATTTTGAAAGGTAAAGTAGTAAAAATGACATTAAAAGAGGGCAATTCTTCGGATGCTTTAAGAGAGCAATTAGCCCAAAGAAAAAAGAATAATTTGAATAAGACCTACTCTTTTGAAATAGAAGAGGAATATACCCTTGATTCAGTCGCTTGGGTTACAGGAAAGAAAAATGATTTCATTAAAATGATTGTTCCGACTCAAGATTCAACGGGCAAAGAAGTATTCAAAGTAGTAAATATAAATATAGGTGAATTGTAATGGCGAGAAAGTGTGGAAATTGCGGTGAAGTAGGAACAGGACATAATAGGGCTACTTGTCCTCACCCACCCAAAGGTGGACTTCCTAAAAAGGAAATCCAAGTGACGGGAACTGCGGGTGATGCAGGGGGAAGTCCCGAAGTCAGCCCACCTGCTACGCCTCCTATGCCCGAAGCCCCTATGAGTAAGAAAGAAGAAGAATTGATTGGTCTTATTGGATTAAATGCTACTCTCAAATTGAAAGAATTAGGTTTGATTGACAAGACTTCTATTGACACGGTTTCTAAGAGCAACATTGAAATCATTGATGGTCGCTATGGAGAGCCATATAAGGTTGAATATGCAGGTAAAACGGATAAAATTAGCCGAATTATCATTAATTCTAACATGACGCTTGGTGAATCGGTTTCTAAGTTCAGTCCCGAACAGATGGGTGATGCACTTAGCGGATTCTTGAATGAAAGGCTACAAAAACAAATTTCAACAGATTCAAAGGGCGAGCGTGTAAAACACTTGCGAGAATTAATGAAACACATGGATATGCTTTCTAAGGCATTCGGTTTTGACGACCAAAGACAATTAGAAGCCTTCTTTGCCGCTTGGTTAATGAAAGACTCCACTTGCCGATTAACAGGTATTCCCGGAACAGGAAAGACAACCGTTATTGAAGCGGCGGCTACATTACTTTCTAATTCTTATGGTTTCAATAATTTGACGAGAACATTGTTAAATACAGAACAATATAAGAATTACAGAAAGGGAGAAGAAGTAGTTCCTATTATTTTCCCTAACGGTATGAAATATGCTTTAGATTATGGTTACAATGAAAGTATTAGAGCATTATGGGAAAATTGGCGATTTAGTCAATGGGACAGCAAGAGCAAGACTTCGGGAAGTTATTTATATGACTTTAGATTCCTACAAAGAGTCCGAAACAACAAGAAAAAGCAGTCATTGAATCCTAACACTTTTGCTGATGTATTGTTTGCTAAGGTAAAAACAATTGTTGTCAAGGATGATTTAGGGGATAATAAAACAAATTATACTATCAAATCCACTCCTATTGATGAAATTACTCTTTCGGGATTATTTAGCAACGGCAGTCTTCCCGTTACTATCAAGAGAACGAAGAAAGGAAAAGAAACAATTCTTCAATATCAAGGCAAAGACCTATACAAAGACACAGGCGCAAATGAAGGCTACTTTTTGAGAGAATTTTTGATTGATTATTTCTATGATGCAAGACTTGACGATGAAAATGTAGGTATGGACTTGATTTCAAAGGAAATGCTTGAAGAAATCGGTATTGCGAAAATAGATTATGACAAGCGAGCCGAAGAAATCCTTTACGGTATTGAAATCCGTCAAGAAACAAGCACCAATCCAATTACGAGAAAGACTGTATCGGAATACAAATTTGACCCATCACCCCGACCAATTGTTACTCAACCAATTAAGTTCTTTAACGAAGCCAACAGAAGCGGAAGTGGTGTTGAAGACGCAGTTCTTGGTCTAATTGCGGAAAAGACTGTTGAATATAGAGGACAGACTTTCAAATCGCCTTCTTTCGTCGCTTGGATGGATACTAACCCTCACCAAAAAGGAAACGATTTAGCGTTTGTTGATAGAATTGACATGGAATTATATTTCGGAACTTTGAATCTCGGAAGTAGGTTCAATGCTTTAACTGAACGATATTCTCAAAGAAAGGGAAGCGACCCTAAATCACAATTGATTAATAAAATTTCCGAAGGTCTTATTAAACCAATGAGGTTCAAGGATTTAAGAACCGTTTGGGGATTAACGAATGGGATTTTCTTCAATGCTTCGGGTAAGCCCGATTCGGAAGGTGGTGCATTACTTGACATTTCTTTGCTTTCGGTTCTATTTACGCAAAGGTATATGCCTAAGCAAGACAAGGTGAAAGTAAGTTACAACAATACAGACACCGAACACACATACTCGGATTCAAGCCACACATATTTCTCACCTCTTGTTGATATTTCAAGGACTACAAACCTTGCTTATGAGAAGCAACATGAAACGGATTTGAATAAGTATTTAGCAAAGGATAAGGCGCAAGCCCCTGCGCTCATTGAGCGTATGCTTGGTTTCCGATTCACCAATTCATTAATTAAAATGACAAGAGCATTAGCATTCTTGAGAGGAAAAGACTATGTTACTCGTCAAGAAGTTATTGACGCATTACCTTTCACCGTAGGACACCGACTCGGCCCTGCGAGAGAAGGAGAAGACCCTAAAGGCCGTGACATTGGAATTAACAGGGATGCTATGACATTGACTAACGAACAAGAATGGATTAAAGAATTAATTCTTGAAGGGTATGTGTTGAAAAAGACGAATACCTTAATGGGTCAAGCATCGGAAGTAACTTTGTTTGATGATTGGGATTCATTTATGAAGAAGTGTAAGAATACAATTGAAGCCAATGATGAATTATGGGTTTATGAAAAGGACATTCTAAACAGTATGAAACAGGCTGTTGTTAGCGGAACAGGTATTACTCCTGTTCATTATCATATTGCCGTAATGATTGTTGAAAATGTGCGTAATTCTAAGCGTTATCAAGACAAGTATAAGGCACTATTTGAAAGAATTTCAAGACCTCAAGCCGTTGCGGGTGATGAGGACATGGATTCAAACATGAAGGCAAGGCAAATCAGTAGTAGTAAATCTCTTTATCAATACTACAATGTGCGTGGAGATATTATCAACGATACATACTTATTTGCCGACGATAAAATGCGTTTATTGGATTTAATCAATTCAAAGATTCAAGGTCTTGCGGGTGTTAAAATGCCTATGAATGCTTCATTCAAGGGTTCAATATATCCAACCGCAAACACTAATTATGAGAAAATGGGTGCTGAATATAAATCACACGGATTTGGAGATTTGACTACATACACTTGGAACTCATATAATGATGGACTCGGCGCATGGGGATTCCTTGCATCAAACGGTCAAAATAAGACTCCGCAAATCACATTAGGTAGTGATTTATTAGGAAAGAAGGACTACATTTATGAAGCGAACCAAGAATTATCCATTGTAGGTGGATTTTATCAAGTGGAACAAGAAGCGGATTTCAAAATGCCTATTGAATTCGTCAAAAAATTAGACAGCATGATAGATTCACTAAATGATGATGTCAGCGAAGGTTCGTCTTATCTATTCGCATCAAGTGGCGCAGTAAATGTGATAGGAAATAAAATCAAATTGAAAACCTTCAAAGAATCCATCACTACTGCGATTAAAAATTATTATTGTAAGAGCAATACGCAAACGGTTGATTTGAAGAATGGTTTATTTGCTTGTTTTGAACTGAATCATCAAAGTGATAAGAACTCTATTAAAAATCCATTGGTTTCAAAGGGGAAGGACAACATATTGATTTGGTTTAGGCTACACCGCCGAACATCGGATAAATTGAAGTTAAATGAAATTGATTATCTCGCATTAGAAATCGGTATTACAAGTAAATTAGCGAAGCCCGTAAGTCCAAAGGTCAATAATGATATAGGGACTAATCCCGATGGAACGCAGTATGAAAAATTCACGGTTTATGAATATATTGCAGTAGGTGATGAATTATTTGATAAGGCGAAATATAATCCTACACCATTATTTATTGATAGTGGAAACCTTTCGGAAATGGATTATTCCTATTATACAAATGCTATTCTCAATGCGATTTCAACGAAATGATTAAGTAGTCGTTAAGAGAATGGATAGATAGGGTGAATAGATTGGTTGAGGTGGATGGTGTAGGAAATGTCCCTCAAAATATGTGGAATGCTTTCAAAACCCTTCAAAATTTATACAAAGAACCACTTGTCCCTATGTATTTAGGTGCTGAAGAACACGGTGCTTATACAGATATGAATTCAATTACCGTAGGTATTGACAATATGTTGAAAACAATTTTAGAAAATTATCATGAAGTTCCCGATGAATACAAAGCAGGTTCGTCTTTCTTTACCGTAGGTCATGAGTTCGGCCACATCACCACACATCCCGGAAAAGACAGCGATTATTGGATGAATGGTGCGAATAATTTTCCTATTGAGGCCGCTAATCGTCAAAAGTGGTTGAATGTATTATCCGACATTATCGTTAATTGGTCTGTTATGACAGGTTCTAATATCCGTGAAAGAGGTGGTATTGAAAAGATTACCGAAGAATTAAGAAAAGGTTTCATGTCGGGTCAATTTAATCAAAAATGTGAAAACATAGAAGGTCATAGAAAGTTATTGAAAACAGGAAAGAACGCTTATGGTTTGCCTATGAAAGACAATCGTTTCAAGCCCAAAGGTATGAAAATCGGACAATTTACAAATGGCGACTCCGATAAGGATTATTACAAGCCAACAGTTAATACACCATTTTTTGAACAGTATGTAGGTCAAGGGCGAGGACCTCAATTTTACCCACCAATTAGTCAATCATTAGGGAATGTTAATCGGAAAGGCTACAATGAAGTGAGGATTAGTAAATCAGTAAGTGGATTGAGTAAAGGTTCAACACATAAGGTGCGAGAAACGCTTACTTTTGATGGCCGAAAAAATGCACCTTATGAACCGATTAATTCTTATGTTTTAGAAAATGGAAAGAAAGTG
>Ga0222716_10002316_pt1 | contig 15475 bp, 11 predicted proteins | sample C33_13DmetaG_FD_165044 | JGI IMG/M metagenome (GOLD analysis project Ga0222716, IMG submission 165044) | Estuarine water microbial communities from San Francisco Bay, California, United States - C33_13D | ecosystem: Environmental > Aquatic > Marine > Unclassified | place: USA: California... | reverse complement strand
ATTATTCAAAGAAAAAATCATGTCTTGCTTTGTTATACCAATTCCAATTGTTGGTTTCTCTGATAAATCTTTAGCCCAATTTTTAGCTACATTTAAAATTTCATTTGTTTCAACAAGTTTGTTTGTCAAACCAAGTTTGAAACATTCCTCACCCATCACTCTTTTACCTCCAGTAGCAATCTCTAAAGCCTTACTGTAACCAACTTGTCTTGAAAGCAACCAACTTGCACCTCCATCAGGTCCTAAACCAATATTGATAAAAGCATAAAGTAATGCACTTTCTTTACTCATAACTCTAAAATCACAAGCTAAAGCAAAAGCCGCACCTACACCAGCAGCAGTACCATTAATAGCACCTATAATTGGTTTTCTTAGGCTTAAAAAATTATTTAAAATTGGCTTATAATTGTCAATTATATAATCTCTAGAATCTTCAGCAGATAAAGTTCCCATAGTTGTTAAATCTGCTCCAGCACAAAACCCTTTTCCATTTCCAGTCAAAACTACTGCTCTTATGTTATCATTATTTTTAACAACAGAAAACGCATGGTTTATTCCCTCAATTAAATCATGGTTCACTGCATTATACCTTTCTGGTCTATTAAAGGTTATAATTGCAGTACTTTCAATGATTTCTATTAAAACAGCTTTATTTTCCATAACTATTATCTATTCATATGCTATTGCTAAGGTCTCAGCAACACATACAGGTTTTTCTTGTCCCTTTAATTCCACAGTGATTCCAAGTTTATATTTTGCACTACCATCTTTTTTCTCACACTCAATTAAAGATACTCTTCCCCTTACAAAACCTCCAGACGGAGTTGCACTTGTAAATCTAACTCTATCAACTCCATAATTTACACCCATCTTTACATTTTCTATAGTTAGAGTATCATAAGAAAATCTGGAAGCTAATGATAAAATCATGAAACCGTGAGCTATTGTTGTTTTGTATGGAGAATACTTTTCGGATTTTTCTTTATCAATATGTATCCACTGTTCATCTTCTGTAATTTTTGCAAAAACATTGATGTTATCCTGTGTTACTTCAATCCATTTTGAAATTCCAAGTTCTTTACCAACCAATTTATTTAATTCATCTAAATTTTTAACTTTTGTACTGTAAGCATTATTCTTTTCCATAATTATTTTTTTAAAATTTACATTGGCATTGCACCACCATTTGCATGAAGAGTTATTCCACTAACAAAACCAGATTCTTTTGATGCTAAAAATAAATAAGCGTGCCCCATATCTTCAGCTGTTCCTATTCTGCCCACAGGTATCATTTTTATTCCAGCATTTATCACTTCTTCAGGCATACTATCTGTCATTGCAGATTGTATAAAACCAGGTGCAACAGCGTTTGCAGTAATTCCAAATCTTCCAACTTCTTTACATAATGCTCGTGTAAAACCAGAAATTCCTGCTTTAGTGGCACAATAATTTGTCTGACCAAAAGCACCTGCTGTTCCGTTAATTGAAGAGGCTGATACAATTCTACCATATCCATTTTCTTTCATGTAAGGAATTACGGCACGAGTTACAACATAGAGAGATTTTAAATTAACGTTAATAACTGAGTCCCATTCATCCTCTGACATTTTCAAAAAGGATCTATCTCTAATAATTCCCGCATTATTAATTAAAATTTCGATTTTACCATGCTGTTTAATAATCTCTTCAATAGCAATATTTACAGAACTCTGATCTGTTACATCTACTTTTTGAAAGAATATTTTTCCAGCATTTTTTGTTATTTCATTAACTGTTTCAGTTCCATCCAAAACATCCCATATAGCAACAGTAGCTCCTTCTCGGCAAAAAACCTCACAAATTCCTTTACCAATTCCACGAGCTCCACCTGTAACGATGGCAACTTGACCTTCTAATCTTTTCATATTATTGTTATTATTTAATTAAACTTTTTTTAATTCGATTTAAATCACTTCAAACAGACCCGCAGCTCCCATACCTCCACCAACACACATTGTTGAAACAACGTATTTTACTCCTCTTCTTTTTCCTTCAATAAGTGCATGACCGACCATTCTTGATCCACTCATTCCATACGGATGTCCTATTGAAATTGAACCTCCATTAACATTTAAAATCTCGTTTGGAATTCCAAGTACATCTCTACAATAAATTACTTGAACAGCAAAAGCTTCATTAAGTTCCCAAAGTCCAATATCACTCATTTTAAGACCATTTTGTTTTAACAACTTAGGAACAGCGTAGATAGGTCCAATACCCATTTCATCTGGCTCACATCCAGCAACTGCAATTCCTCTGTAAATTCCAAGCGGAGTCACGTTATGCTTTGCTGCAACACTAGATTCCATTAAAACACATGCAGAAGCTCCATCAGATAATTGACTAGCATTTCCAGCAGTAATTGATCCTCCCTCCACAACTGGCTTCAAAGAATTTAGTCCTTCAATAGTTGTAGTTGGTCTATTGCACTCGTCTTTAGATGAAGTTTTTTCAACAAATGAAATTTCTTTTGTTTCTTTATCCATAACACCCATGGTTGTAGTAACAGACATAATTTCATGATCAAATTTTCCTTCTTCTTGTCCTTTTGCAGTTCTTAATTGACTTTGAAGAGAATATTCATCTTGAGATTCTCTTGAAATATTGAATCTATTAGCTACAACCTCTGCAGTTTTTAGCATTGGCATATATATGTGTTTGTGTTGTGCTATTAATTTTTTGTCAACCCACCTATCCAAATTCATTTTTTCAGTTTGCACTAGACTTATTGAATCTAATCCTCCTCCAACAACAACATCCATTCCATCACAAATAATTTGTTTAGCAGCAGTTGCAATAGCCATCATTCCAGATGAACATTGTCTATCTAATGTCATTCCACTAACAGTTACTGGAAGACCGGCGGCCAATGAAGCGTTTCTTGCAACATTACAATGTTGTGTTCCTTGTTGTAAAGCTGCACCCATAATAACATCATCGACCTTATTTGGATCAACTCCTGATCTTTTAACTGCTTCCTCAATTGCCCAACCTGCCATTGTTGGAGCAGTAGTATTATTAAATGTTCCTCTGTATGATTTTGTCAAAGGAGTTCTTGCCGTAGAAACGATTAATGCATCTCTCATAATTATATTTTTAAAATTAATTTACCTTTTTTTTCTCCATTAAATAATTTTTTAAAAACCTCATAAAAATTTTCTATTCCATCAAATATATCTTCTTTTGACTTTAAAGTCCCATCCAAAATCCATTGAGTCATTTCTTTGGTTGCTGTAGGGTAATTTTTAGCATAATCAAAGACAACCATTCCTTTCATTGAAGCCCTATTTACAAGTAATGACAAGTAATTATTTGGCCCTTTGGCTGACATTTCGTTGTATTGTGAAATGGCCCCACAAACTACAATTCTAGCTCCCATTTTCAAAAAGACTAAGGCAGCATCTAAAATTTCACCCCCAACATTATCGAAATAAACATCAATTCCGTCGGGACACTCTCTTTTAATTCCTCTTTTTACACTTTCATTTTTATAGTCAACACAGCCATCAAAACCAAGTTCATTAATAACATAATCACATTTTTCCTTACCACCAGCAATACCAACAACCTTACATCCTTTAATTTTTGCAATTTGACCTACTATACTTCCAACAGCACCTGCAGCAGCTGAAACTAATACGGTATCACCTTCTTTTATTTTACCAACCTCAAGAATACCAAAATATGCCGTCATTCCTGGCATTCCTAAGGTTCCAATAAAAGTTGGTAGAGGAATTTTAGTACTAGGCACCTTAAAATAACCCTTTCCATTAGTAATTGAATATTCTTGAACACCACCCCATCCCGAAAGAATATCGCCTTTATTAAAATTTGGGTTTTTGGATTCTACAACTTCTCCAATTGTTCCGGCTCTCATGACTTCTCCTATTTGGACAGGTGGAATATACGACCTAGTTTCATTTAACCATCCTCTCATTGCTGGGTCAAGAGAAACATATAAATTTTTCAAGAGAACTTCACCTTCACCAATTTCTCTTAGATTTTCAGTTTCGTGAACCCATGTATCCTTAGATGGAAAACCTGAGGGTCGAGATGATAATTTAACAACTTTATTTTCTAGCATTATGTTATGTTTTTTGTAATTATAATATAAATAATTTACAAATTAGTATTTAAATACTAAAATATAAAAAAATACTATGCAAGCATAGTAAACTTGAAAATAATATTAATCATTTCCATTTAGGATTTCTTTTTTCTTTAAAAGCAGTTATTCCTTCCTTAGCATCATCAGAATTTAAGACTAGTTCTAACATTTGAGAAAGAAATTTATGATTTGATTCACTAGAATTTATCTTATCGAAAGCCTCTAACCCATATTTAATTGCAATTGGAGAATTGCTTACAACTTCGTTAAGCCAATTTGAAACAAATGAATCCATATTATTTTCAGAAACAATTTCTGAAATCAATCCCCATGAATGGGCAGTTTTAACATCCAAGTTAAAGCCCCTAACACACCAGTCAATAACATTTCTAATAGACATAATTTTTGATAAAGATTCCATAACTTGCATTGGGAATATTCCTCTTTTTACTTCAGGAAGACATAATTTAAGTCCATCAACAGAAACAACATAATTACAACCTGCTACTAATAAAAAGCCGCCAGCATAAACATCACCCTCTAATTGACATATTTTTGGTTTGTATAGTTTGTTGAATATCTCTCCAATTAAAATTTTTGAGTTTGGTGATGGGACTGTTGAACTATTATTTTCTAAATCACCAGAAACTGCTTTTAAATCTAATCCGGAACAAAAAACATCTCCATTAGCTTTTAAAACCAGTGCTCTCACATTATTACTTAATGATGCATATTGAAAAGCAAATGCTATTTCATTAATCATCTGGGGATGTAGTGCGTTTTTCTTATTTGGACGGTTTAAAGTAACAGTAAAAACATGATCTTTTTCATTCCACTTTATAAAATCAAATTCAAATGATTTTATTTTTTTTATATCTTTTTCTTCAAAGTAACTCATAATAAAATTACATTCTAAAAATTCCAAAAGAATCAGTTCCCTTGATTTCAGTATTATAAACTGCTGCTAATGCTAATGATAAATATTTTCTAGTTTCTGTTGGGTCAATTACTCCATCATCCCATACTTCAGATGTAGTATGCCATACACTTGCTCTTTTATCAGCATCTTCAGCTAGAGCTTTTTTTTCTTTATTTAACTTATTTTCATCAATTAATTTATTATTAGATAAGGCTGCATTTCTTTTTATAATTTCCATAACACCTGAAAGCTGATCTGCTCCCATGACACCAGATTTTACGTTTGGATATGAAAACAAGAATCTAGGCTCAAATGATCTACCACACATGGCATAGTTTCCAGCACCATAAGAATTCCCAACTTGTAAACTAATATGAGGAACTGTACTTCCCGAAACTGCATGTATTAATTGAGCTCCAGAATTTATCATTCCATTTTGCTCATATCTTTTTCCAACCATAAATCCTGTTGTATTATGAATAAATAGTAATGGAGTGTTTGACTTATTTGCTAGTTGAATAAAATGAGTTGCTTTTCGAGCAGATTCTATAAAAATTACGCCATTATTGGCAATAATTCCAACTGGATAACCATTGATATTAGTCCAACAACAAAACATTGTTCTTCCATAATTTTCTTTAAACTCAACAAATTCAGAATTATCAACAAATCTTTTAACTAAATCTTTAATATCAAATGGTTTTTTCAGATTTGAAGGAACAATTCCTAAAATTTCTTTTGCATCAAATTTTGGTGCAAAGGATCCCTTTTCAAAATTATTTTCAGAGGGATTTTTGATTTTTTTTATTAAATTTTTGGTAATTTCTATAGCATCTTTCTCATCTTTTGCTAAAAAGTCTGAAACACCAGAAATACTACTATGCATTTGTGCACCTCCCAACTCTTCATCAGTAGAATCTTCATTTGTTGCCATTTTAACCAATGGCGGACCAGCTAAAAATACTTTTGCTGTGTTTTTTTGAAATATTGAATAATCAGACATACCTGGAACATATGCTCCACCAGCAGTAGCGCTTCCAAAAACTACGGAAATTGTAGGAATACCCTCTTTTGATCTTCTTGACATTTCCATGAAAAATTTACCATAATTATTAAAAACTCTATCTTGATCAGGTAAATTAGCTCCACCACTTTCTACTAAATTAATAGTTAATAATTTATTTTCTTTAGCAATTTGGGATATTCTTAAATTTTTTAGACTTGTTGCATAATCAACAGCTCCAGCTTTTCTAGTTGCAACATTTGCATTAATTAAACAAAGCACATTTGAAACATAGCCTAATACAACAACAGTGGTTCCTCCAGCACCAAAACCATTTTCATGTTTTAAGCCAGCTAAAGACATTAATTCTACATACGGTTTTTTCTTATCTAATAATAAATCTATTTTTTCTCTGGCAAGTAATTTTTTTCTAGTTCTTGTTCTTTTTATTTGAGCTGCACTTCCCTCTTGTTTTGAAATCTTATAATATGAGTTGAGTTCTTTTAATAATTTTTTCATTGAAATTTCATTTTCAATAAAATTTGAACTTAGAACATCTACACTAGGTTTTCGAACTTTCATTTAATAATCGTTTTGTTAAAATAGATTTATAAAGTTGAATTAATGTAAAATTAATGAAAAATATGTTCCCATTAGTTTATGAATATCAAAACAAATTTTAGCTATCTGAAAAAATATTTTCATTTAGTTATATCTTAAACATATATTTACAATTCATGAGGGTAGATTCTAAAACTAAGTTTTTTTATGGAATGGGCTTTATTTCCGTTGGAATTAAAGATATTTTATATGCTGTTTTTGTTTTTTTTTATTTTAGTCAAATTCTTGGACTGGATCAAATCTACACTGGAACTGCCACACTGATTGCTCTTTTATTTGATGCTGTTTCTGATCCAATAATTGGAACAATTTCGGATAATTATAAATCAAAGAAATATGGTAGAAGACATCCGTTTATGGCTATGTCAGCCATTCCTCTTGGGATTTCAACTTATCTTCTTTTTAAACCTTTTGATGACTTAAGTCAGTTTGAATTGTTTCTTTGGATGACTTTTTTTTCAATTTTAATTAGATTTTTTTTATCTCTTTTTTTGGTTCCTGGAATGTCGCTAGGTGCTGAACTTAGTTCAGACTATGATGAAAGAACGGTTATAACAAGTTACAGAATAATGTTTGCAACTTTAATTTCTCCATTTGTGTCATTTTTTGGGTTAATTTATTTTTTTATCCCTGAAGATGGAATGTCCACAGGACTATTGAACATTGATGCTTATCCAAAATTTGCAATGTTTTGTGCATTAATTATGATATCAACCATTTTACTAAGTGTTTATGGAACAAAACATACAATTCCTAAGCTTCCAAAAATGCACAAAAAAGAATCCTTAAAATCATTGTTTAAAAATATAACTACAGCCTTTAAAATGAAGTCTTTCAACTCTTTAGTTCTATTTACAATGATGATATATATTGCATTAGGAATTGGAAATTCTTTGATAACTTATTTTCTTTCATTCTTTTTTGAATTAAACCAAAACGAAATAGCTATAATCATTTTTTCTGGTGCAATAGGGGGTGTAATTTCTTTATTTGCCGCACCTAAAATAGGAGAGAAATTTGATAAAAAAACTGGAGTTATCATAAGTACATTTCTTTTTGGCTTATTTATGTCTAGCCCATTTAATCTTAGAATATTTGGGTTTTTTCCTGAGAACGGAGATCCGCTTCTAATAGTAACCTATCTTTTATTTACTACAATTGCTTATATCTTTTTATGGACCTCTATGAGTTTAGTAAATTCAATGATGGCAGATGTAGTTGATGAATACGAATCGATAACTAATCAAAGACATGAAGGTTTATTTTTTTCAACTATGTCGTTTGCTTATAAATTAACAGTTGGTTTAGGTTATTTCTTTGCGGGTATATTATTAAAATTAATTTCTTTTCCTACTCAAACTGAAATTGAAAATATTCCAAGTGAAATTATTTCGAAACTTGGTTTGATTGGCGGTCCACTTTTAATGATAATTTATTTTTTCTCCATTTTTTTTATTTTAAAATATCCAATTAATAAACAGAAATATTTAGAAATAAGAAAAAAGTTGCAAGGATAAAACATTTATTTTTCAATTAACTTGATAAATATTGGATATTTATTTATAAATGAGTTTTAATAAAAAAACCTTATTTTCAATAAATTATTACAACAAAACTAAAATAATATGAACAACGAATTATTTGATTTTCCTTTTTATAAATGGGAAAAAGAACTTTCAGACAAACCGTTTTTAAAGCAGCCCTTTGGGAACCTATGGGAAACTTATACATGGAGTGAAGTTGGATTATTGGCAAGAAAACTTTCCAATGGCTTAAAAAGCTTAGGTCTTGAAAAAAATAGTCATATAGGTCTAGTTTCAAAAAACTGTAGAGAGTGGATTATTGCAGATTTAGCTATTTCAATGGCAGGATATATTTCAGTACCATTTTTTCCAACCCTTAATTCAAAAGAAATAAATAATCTTCTAACTTTTGGAGATGTTAAAGCACTTTTTGTTGGTAAGCTTGAAAACTGGGAGGAGATGAAAAAAGGAGTAGATTCTGAAATGCCTATTATAGCTTTTCCTCAATACAAAGATCATTCTAAAGTAGAGGTTGGTCATCAGTGGCATGAATTTATAAATAAATTTGATGCTCAAACAGAAGATTTTAAACCTAATCTTAAAGATATATGGACTGTTATCTTTACTTCTGGAACAACAGGAGATCCAAAAGGAGTTGTATTAACTTATGAAACCCTTTTTAATACTAAAAGAATAACTGAGGATGGAAATCCTTTAAAAGTTGATTTAAAAGGTAATAATAGTTTCATTTCCTATATGCCTCTAAATCATATTTTTGAGAGGGTGGTTATTGAACATGTTGCTTTTAGATATGGAGGAACCATTTCATTTGTCGAATCATTAGAAACATTTGCTCAAAACCTAAATGATACACAACCTACAGCTTTTCAAGGAGTTCCAAGAATTTACATGAAATTTCAAGAAAAAATATTAATAAAAATGCCTCAAGCAAAGCTTGATAAACTATTAAAAATCCCTCTTGTTTCTTGGTTAATAAAAAGAAAATTGAAGAATGCACTTGGATTGTCCAAAGCAAAAGCTTTAGTCACGGGTGCTGCAGCAATGCCCCTGGAATTATTAGATTGGTATAGAAGTCTTGGTATTTTTATTACAAATGGATATGGTATGACTGAAAATTGTGCTACATGTACAAACTTAGATCCTTACCAACCTCTTGGAAGAGGATCTGTTGGAAGACCTACACCCGGCGTTGATTTAAAAATAAGTGATGAAGGTGAAATTTTAATGAAAGGACCTTTTATATTGAGTTGCTATTACAAAAATGAAGAAGTAACTAATGAAACTTTAAAAGATGGATGGTTACACACTGGAGACAAAGGTCACATTGATGATGATGGATTTTTATACATAACTGGAAGAATCAAAGACATGTTCAAAACTTCAAAAGGAAAATACATAGAGCCTGGAGTTTTAGAAGCTTATTTTGGTAATGTTTCAGAATTTTCTCAATTATGTGTAGTTGGTCTAAATTGCGATCAACCTCTTCTTTTGGCTGTGCCTTCAGAACTTGCAAAAAATAATAAAGAAATTACAAATTCTAAAATTTCTAATATTTTAGAAAAAGTGAACAGTAATCTAGACAATTACAAAAAGATGTCTAAAGTAATTTTTGTTCAAGAAGACTGGCTCCCAGAAAATGGTATGACTACTCCTACTTTAAAAATAAAAAGATCAAAAATTGATGAAAAATTCTCTGACCAATACAATAATTGGTTGAAAAACAAAGAAGACGTTATTTGGGAATAGAACAAATGATAATTTTTATTTTAATTGTTTCCAGTTTTATACTAGGTTTTTACTTTAATAATTTATTAAAAGATGAATTAAATGATTCATACGTTGATAAATTAATTTCTATAACTAAGTCAAAGCAGATTCCTGTTTTTATTAAAGGCAAAACCGGTTATGCAAAAAATATTGATGTAAAAATATTTTATGAAGATATATGTAATGTTGATAATCCTGTTGGAACAGTTTTACTAATCAATGGTGCTGCAGAAACTATGATCCAATGGCCAGATCAAATGATAAGTACTATCGTTAAAAATAATTTTAGAGTTGTTAGATTTGATAACAGAGGAGTTGGTCAATCAGATTGGATAAAAAAATGGTCAAAAACAAATGACTATAATCTTGAAGAAATGGCCAGAGACGCACTTGCTGTCACTAGTCATTTAATGATTGAAAAGTTTCATGTCATTGGTTATTCAACAGGTGGGATGATTGGACAAATATTAGCCATAAATCATCCTGAAAAAATTTTAACTCTTACAAGTTTAATGTCAAGCGGATATTTGTTTGATCCGCAAGCTGAAAAACCTGATTCTAAAAAAATTGGAATGCTAAGAAAATTAATTTTTTCTTACAAAAATAAAGACAGAAACATAGATAAGGTTCTGAAATTTCATTTTAAACTTGATCATTTATGGATTGGATCAGACCACTATATTCCTAATTACGAAAAACAAATTCAAAAAACTCTTTATGAAATTAAATTTAGAAATGGTTTTAATAAGAAAGCATTTGATCAACACAAAAGAGCTATAAAAAACTCTGGATCGAGATACAGAAAACTAAAAACTATTAAAGTCCCTACATTGTTAATTCACGGATCTGACGACGCATTGGTAAAAGCCAGTCACTCTGTTAAACTTGCTAGTTTGATACACGGATCAAAACTTGAAATAATTAAAGGAATGGGGCATGATTTTAATAAAAATTTTAAAAATCGAATAAATAGTATTATTTTGCCACATATATTACAATATTCTTAATATTATATGTTAATATTAATTAAATTAATAACTACTGAATAAAACAATTAAATTAAAACCAAAACAAAACAATTATGAAATTTAAATTTTATTTATCAAGTTTAGTTTTTTTGCTTGCATCAATTTTGATGGTTAATGCACAAACTAAAACTGTAAAAGGGAAAATTACAGACGGTGTCGAGGCTCTTTATGGTGTAAATGTAGTCCTTCAAGGCACTACAACCGGAGTCATTAGTGATGACGATGGTAATTTTGCCATATCATCTGACCAGGATTTTCCATGGACTTTAGAAATAAGCTCCCTAGGTTTTGAAGGACAAACAATTCAAGTTAGTTCTGAAAACCAACTCATTTCCTTGTCTCTAAGCACTGGAGAAGCTCTTGACGAAGTTATTATTTCTGGCTCAAGGAAAGCAGAAAAAGCTATTAATGCTGCTTCATCCATTCAAATTTTAGGGGCTAAAGAAATTGAAAACAAATCTGCTTTCAATTCAATGGTTCTTTTGGATGACATGGTAGGTGTACAGATTGACAAGCACGGCGCTAACAGAACCGGTGTAGCATTAAGAGATAATGTAGATTTATTTACTACCTCTACTCTAGTTATGTTAGATTACAGGGGACTTAATGTTAATGGAATAAATTTCTTTGATGCTGATGTTAGTAATTTAAGTAACCTTGATATCGAAAGAGTTGAAGTTGTATTAGGTCCTGCATCTGCTCTATATGGACCAGGCGTTGGAGCTGGTGTTGTACATTATTTAAGTAAAGATCCCTTTAAGTATCCAGGAACAAGTATTAATCTTCAAGCTGGTGGATTTGAAAAAGGTGGAAGTTTTGATATGAATATGTATAAGATGGATTTCAGACATGCAGTTAGCAATGATGAAAACACTTTTGGATATAAGTTCAACTTGAAATATGGTGAAAACGAGGATTTTGATTTAGCTGAATCTGCATCATCAACATTTGTAAATGAAATAAAAGATGCAAGAACAGGAAGAGTTGTAAAAACCATTGATGGATATCAAGAAAGAAATTCTCAAAGAGGAGCTGATGCAACTGTTTATTTCAGACCTTCAAATAATCTTTCAATAACTACAGTAGCAGGAATAAATGAAGTTGCAGCAAATATTTTTATTAGCTCAACTGGTGAAACCAGAGCTCAACAAAGAACTGCCTTTATACAAACTAGAATTCAGTCTGGAAATTTATTTCTACAATACAATTATACAGATACTGCTAACCCTTCAGAAGACAAATACCGTGGATTCAATTACAGAACAGGGGTAACTTCAGGAGTTGAAAGTAAACAATCTCAATTTCAATTACAATACGAATTAGCTTTCGATGCTATAAATACTGACATGTCAATTGGTGTTGAAAATAAAAGTTCAAAATTTGATACTGACACTAGTACTTTTGGAAGATACGAAGACAAAGATAATTACAATGTTTATGGAGCTTATTTTTCTACAAAAACAAAGCTTTCAGATAAATTTAATTTACAACTTGCAGGTCGATACGACAAATACCCTCAAGTTGGGGAATCTTCTTTTGCTCCAAGAGCAGCTCTTGTTTACAAGCCAAGCAATAGACATAGTATGAGGCTTACTTTTAACAAAGCTTTTATTGCTCCTAGTGCATTAAATATGTTTGTTGATTTAGCCGTTTCAAGATTAGGACCTGGTATTAATGTTTGGATTTACGGAAATAAAGAAGCACAAACCTTTACTAACCCGTCAACATCTTGGTTTGTTCCAGGATTACCAGCTAACGAAGGAATTGGAATGCCAGTAGCTACGGCATATGCAGTTGCAACTGCTACAATAGCTCCTCTTTTAGCAGGTACACCACTTCAAGCGTTTATTCCTTTTATAACCTCACAAAACACCCTTGCTGGTATTGCAGGACTTGGGGCTTTTTCTCAAGGTGCAATGCTTGATTTAAACGGGAATGCGTTTGGACCTCTTGTTGATGGAAATAAAGCTAAACTTGGAAAAGAGACACACTACGAATTTGGATATAAAGGAATGTTATCCGATAAAACAACATTTAGTTTTAATGTTTATAATTCAATTAAAGAAAACTTTGTAGCTATTGAACAATTAAGTCCGTTGGTAGCTCTGCCAAACTTAGGGGCTGATTTAGGTAACGCTGTAAATTCATATTTTACTGCTGCATTTACTCCAGTTTATGGTCCAGTTTATGGTCCTTATTATGCTACACTTCTTTCTAACTCATACGCTGCAGTTGGTAATGGTTTAGCAGCAATGGGAGCGGTTGGAACTGTACAAACTGATCAGGCACCTGACAATGGAGAAACTAACGTAATGCTTGGATACAGAAACTATGGAAAAGTTAATTACTGGGGGTTTGAAGGTGGTTTAAAATGGAGAGCAACTGATAATTTAACTTTATACGGGAACTACTCAACTGTTAGTCAAACTGTTTTTGAAAAAGACGATTTAGGTTCTTTAACAGAAGTAGGGTCATGGCATTTAAATCACTCTAAACACCGAGTTAAAGCAGGTTTTGCTTATGATAACGGAAGAAAGTGGAATATGGGAGTTGGATACAAATACGATGGTGGTTTTGAAGCCAGTATGGGTGCATTTTATTCTGGAACTGTTGAAAGCAGAAATATCGTAGATGCTAATTTAGGTTACGATATTAATGCAAAAACTAAACTTAGTATGAATATTGTGAATTTGATGGATGAAGCTTACAGCTTTCTTCCAAATTTGCCAACATTAGGAAGACAAGTTATGTTCTCAATAAAACGTGACTTTTAAATAAATATTTAAATAAAAAAAAGAGCAATAGAAATATTGCTCTTTTTTTTTTAAAAAATTTTAAAGCTTAAATTTAGAGGAAGATAATATAATGGTTTTATGAAAAACAATAAACTAAAATTTGTTGACGTAATTATAATTGGAGCAGGAATATCAGGAATTGGAGCAGCATGCCATTTAAAACGAAATTGTCCTAAAAAATCGTTTTTAGTTTTAGAGGGAAGAAGTAAAATAGGAGGAACTTGGGACCTATTTAAATATCCCGGCATCAGATCTGATTCAGACATGCATACGTTTGCTTACAAATTCAGACCGTGGACCTTTGAAAATACAATTTCAGATGGAAAAACCATATTAAAATATCTAAATGATACTATTTCACAATTCAATTTAGAAAATAATATTAGATACAATCATTGGATTGATGAAATTAGTTGGAACTCATCAAAAAATGAATGGACAGTATCAGGAAATGACAAACAAAAAAATGAAAGAATACAGTATAGTTGTAAATACTTAATGTCTTGTACTGGATACTATGACTTTGATAATGGATATACTCCTGATTTTAAAGGTCTTGAAAATTTTAAGGGTATATTTATTCATCCCCAAAAATGGACAGATGATATTGATTATTCAAATAAGAACGTAATTGTTATAGGAAGTGGTGCAACTGCGATAACACTTCTTCCATCACTATCAGAGAAAGCAAAACGAGTCACAATGCTTCAAAGATCTCCAACTTACTTGATGAACATTTCTAAAAAGGACACATTAATAAATATTTTGTTTCGTTTTATTCCATCAAAATTAGCTCACTTCATTTCAAGATGGAAATATATTTTACGACAAATTTATTTTTATCATATTTCAAAGCGAAAGCCAAAAGAAGTTAAGGCATATATTAAAAATGAAATTAAAAAAAACCTTCCAAAAGATTTTGATATAGAAACACATTTTAATCCAAAATATAATCCATGGGACGAAAGAGTTTGCGTTGTTGTTGACAATGACTTATTTAGTTCAATAAATAAAGGCAAGTGTACTGTAGTAACTGATCACATAAAAACTTTTAATAAAAATGGTATTCTATTAGAATCTGGAAAAGAATTAGAGGCAGATCTTGTGATTTCCGCTACCGGTTTAAAGTTGAAATTCATGGGAGGAATTAAAATCAAAATTGACAATAAAATAATTGATCCATCAAAGTTAGTAAGCTATAAAGGGATGATGTTGCAGGATATCCCTAACACAACCGTTGTTTTTGGTTACACGAACGCTTCATGGACCTTAAAAATTGATTTAGTTTGTGAATATTTTTGTAGAATTTTAAATCATATGGATAAAAATGAATTAAATTCTTTTGTTCCTAAAATAAAAGAAAATGATCTAGAAACAGAGTCAAGTATTGGATTAAATTCTGGATATGTAAAAAGAGCTCAAAAAATTCTTCCAAAACAAGGAAAAAAATATCCATGGAAATTAAATCAAAACTATATTAAAGATCTGTTTTTATTAAAATTTAAAAAAATTGAAGATGGATATATATATTTCAAAAATTAATTAGGATATTTATACTAAACATATTTAACATGAGTAAACCACAATTTATAAATGAATTAAGTATTCCTGCTGTTGCAGCTCCAATGTTTTTGATTTCTGGACCTGAACT
>Ga0222716_10002314_pt1 | contig 15485 bp, 20 predicted proteins | sample C33_13DmetaG_FD_165044 | JGI IMG/M metagenome (GOLD analysis project Ga0222716, IMG submission 165044) | Estuarine water microbial communities from San Francisco Bay, California, United States - C33_13D | ecosystem: Environmental > Aquatic > Marine > Unclassified | place: USA: California... | reverse complement strand
TATCCTAATCAAGAAGAAAAAAAAAAAAAAATACAAGGAACCAAAATCGAAGCGGACGTGAATCCTTTATGGATGCGTGGTGGAACTGATACACGCATTTTGTATCAAAATGTAGACTATTTTAAAAAAAAATAGTCAGATATATTAATGTCTTCTACACGTAATAAAAATCAAATTTCTGATTACAATGTCAAAAAGCTCGAAAGTGAACGAAATCAGTTATATCGAATGAATGAAACCTATTCTATTCACAATGATACGCGATTTATGGAATTAGGGTCTATTGCCAAAATGAATGGCGAACAATTATCTAAAAATTATGTAGATGTAGAAAGTATGCTAAGAGGAATACGTTCTACCAATTTAGAGGGACCTTCTTTCAAAGTAGAATCCAAGTTTGTATCTTTAGAATCAAAATCTTGGTTTGAAAAACCGACCACAATTCTTCCTGAACAACATATTCATTCTTTGTTAGATCGTCCACTTTTCTTGAATTAGTTTTTATATTTTATTATAATAATAATGGCCTTTACTCGTTTTTCGAATGATATAGCCTTACAACAAAAAAAATTAGAAGAATCCACTTTTACTGGAATATATCATTTAAATACCCCTGGAAATGGATTACACAATTCATATATAAATGACGTTCACATTCGTTTACAAAAATGGGGTGCTAATTTACATAAAAATACAACCAATATAGAAAGTGAACTGAAAAATAGAACGATTCCACTTGGACGAGACACTACTCCTTATAATAAATTCAAATCTAATAGTCCTAATTATAATCAAACTCATTTTTCAATTGATGAAACTCGTACAACTATGCCAGCGTGGAAATTACGTGATGCAGAAAGTTCACGTTATGATTATGTACACTCTAATCCACAAGAACATATTTTTACCCCATTTAAACATAATTTAAATACTCGAATTTTAGAAAAAGATTATTATACAAAAAATAAAAAATAATTTATATTATAATGACAGAAGTAGTTATTGCTACCGTATTATTAGGAAGTGCTTATTTAGTATCTAATCAAAAAAAAAAAGAGAATTTTGAACAACAAATAGAAAAACCTACGATTACAAATGTGTTACAAAATCGAGTGGAGAAAACATCTTTAAATCCAAAAAGAGAACTACTCGTTACCAGCGCGGATAAGCATTTTAATAAGGAAACAAAAAATGATAGTTCATTTACACATAATAATATGACTCCTTTTTATAAAAATAATTCGTATGGTACAAATAATTTTGTTAATGATAATCGTTTAGATACATATACTGGTTCTGGTAGTAATACTATTGTAAAACAAGAAACAGCAACTTTATTTAAACCACAAGATAATCTACAAAATGTCTTTGGTAATCAGAACCAAAATGATTTTTTACAATCACGAGTAAATGAATCTAGACGTCATGCCAATTCTAAACCATGGGAAGAAATACGTGAAGGGCCAGGTGATTTAGGGTTTAATTCTTCGATGCAATATCGAGACCAAACTCAACCCAAAAATGTGGATCAACTCCGTACCTCAAATAATCCTAAATCGGTGTATAATCTAAATTACAAGTCACCAGCATACAAACCAAACCAGTCAGGAAACATTGGAAAGGTAATAAAAAAAACACCTGATACATATCATATGAATGAAGGTTGTGGTGGTGTTGGTCCAGCTCGTGGTATAGAACAATCTACACAAAAACCACTACAAATGTTAACCAATGAAAATCGTGAAAATACCAGTGTTCTTTATTATGGAGTACGTGGTAATAATTCTACTACATCTTATAGTACAAGCAATAACGAAGAAAGTAAAAAACAACAATTACCTACTCAACCATTTACTAATTTATCGTCCAATGGTATTTTTCAAGTATCAGACCATGGAAAAGGAAGTTTTCAATTATTGGAAAACAATCGAACTACAAAACAAGATTATTTTGGTAATATAACTGGACAATTTATATCCAATATAATTTCCCCTATTACAAATCATTTTAAGCAAGAAAAGAAAGTAGTAGAACATCCCAATCAATCAGGATTTATGAGTATCACTAGTAAAAAACCGATGACCAATCCATACCAATCTACACCAACCACCAATCGTGAAATGACTAGTGAATCAAAAGGACATTTGAATGTTCAAGGTCAGTCTAGTAATATATATATTCATTCGAATCCATATATGAATCATACTCAGAGACAAAGTACATCACATTCTATTATGGGTGGTGCAAATGGTACTTCTCAGTTCAAATCTTACGATGCGGAATATAACCAACGTAATATTCAAAAACCATATGAGAATCGGACGGCAAATGGAAATATGAAATTATACAATGGATGTATAAATGCTTCTATAAATGGTCATGAACAATATAATACTCGGTCCAATGCTTTATATATACCTAAAAGCGACACGATTATGGGGGAAATGACGAAGCAAAATCAATCTTATGAATTACCTGCTATGGACAATAGTATATTAAAGGCATTCAAGGAAAACCCATATACACATTCACTTTCTAGTGTAGCCTAATATTGGGGTCTAAATATTTATATAAATCTTTGTACAACTTTTTATAATTATAAGGAATAACTTTGTAATTATGTATAATGATTATTTGGTCATTTTCTTTTTTCAAATGATATATTTTTTTGATAATATTGTTTTCATACTTCGTTTGGAGTAAAAATGGGTCTTTCTTTATAGAATGATATGATTTACCAATGGTATCATCTGGATTCATAATCTCATTGAATATATATTCATACTTATGATTGGGATAATCACTAAAATAACATTTACATGAAAAACTATTAGGTAATATGTTTTTATTCGTACATTTATTTAAGGTATAATATAATACACTCACTTTATCTTTGTGTATATTATAAGTATCTATAGAATGTTCTTTATCGTCTTTAATATGAATAGGTTCTAAGAAATAAAATGCTGGGTCTACAATATAAAATTCCTTGTTAGATTTACAAATAAATAGGGCAACGTGACATAATTCATTCTGTCCTTTTATTCTAAAATGTTCAGGAACAGATGCCACAATTTGTTGACTATCTATGTTATAATTATTTTTCAAGTAACATTTTACAAAATAAGACATAGCAATACAATTTCCCGAATTATACTTTGTAATGGTATCTTTGGATAAATGTGTATTATAATCTATATAAGGGAAAGTTGAAAAACAAATATTATTATAACAATGAATCATTGCTTCTTTTAAAATAGTATCATTTACCTCTTGATATGAAATGTATATATCATTTAATATCATATAAAATAAAGTAATATATTAGTTTAACTATGGATATTTTTGATAAATTCAAAGACAATATACCTCATATATTGTTTTATGGAAATGTGAAAGAAGACATTATAAAACACATCGAACAATATTATCCACCGAAGATGTCTAATAAATATATTATGAAATTATATTGTGGTACCTCGAAAGGTATAAAAAACATAAGAGATGATATAAAATTATTTTCAAAACAACAATTGTCTCCAAATATCTTGTTCAAGAGTATTGTATTATATGATGCGGAATATTTGACGGTAGATGCTCAATATTCTTTGAGACGAAGTATTGAAGTATATAGTCATTCTACTCGTTTTTTTATAATCACCAAAGACAAGGACAAACTATTACAACCAATACGTTCGCGATTTATTTCTGTGTATGTTTCTGGCGATCCTCCTAAAATAAAAGTAGTCAATTCATCTATAAAAAAAATATTAGAAAAGAACAATCCAATTGATATTGTAGTGGAAGAATTATATTCTAATGGAATTTATGCGGATCAATTGCTACTTTTTTTGAAGGATAATGTAGAATGTAACTTTAATTCGTGGAGTAAACAATTCAAGAGCGAACGTTTATGTTTATTTTATTTAGTGTGTCTTTTTCGTAATAATAAAGAAATATAAATATTATTCTTTTTTATGGATGACTTTACTTCAAATATATTGAATGACTCTAAAAATGAATGGTCCATTTTATTGATTAATTTGATTACATCTCATATTATTGATGGGTTTCGTTCTATATTCAATGAAGCTATTCAATTATGTCAAACTAATGATGAACCTGATAAATATTTGATGACATATCAAAATTTATTGTCTCGTATTCCAAATTGGAATCAGACTATTATACAAACTGAAAAAGACCGCATTATTGCAAAGTCAAAGTGTTCCTATTTAGAAGATTTGATTACTTGTGTTCATATTATCCAGTTAAAGTTACTAAGTTGTGTAAGGGTTGGAAGTGAAAATAAAAAAATAAATATAGATATTCCTGATTTTACTTTTTTTTTACATAAAATTTATATCAATATTGCTCGAAAATTGTACTCAAACATTTACTTGTTTGAAATAGACATTACTCCTTTAGAACAACAACGCCGAAATAGAGAATTTGAGTTGCTAGTCCAAACCAGCATTATGAATACCATTCGCGATAATCTTCCAGTGGAAAACTTATTGAGACAATATATTGATGAAACCCAAGAAGTAAATGTCAATAAGGTAGAAACTGTCGTAGAAAATAAACCACTCCCTGAATTAGAACAAGAAAAGGTCGAACCAGTAAATGAAATCAAAATATGCGATAAACCCGTGGATAAACCCATAGATGAAATAAAAATATACGACGAACCTATGGATGAAATCAAACTATGTGATGAACTTGTTGGTTCTGATGTTATCCAAGTAGAAGATTCATCTGAAAAACAAAATAGTATTCGTTTTCATCCTGATATAACTAAAGATGACTTCAAAATAGGTGAAGAAATAAATCTAAACATAGAGGATTTAGAAGAAGACAATATTCATTTAGACATAGAAGAATTATAAATATTTCGTAAAAGAATAATAATTAAAACCTATTATTATTTTAATGGTACCTTATGAATATATTTATATATCTCTTATTATTTCAGTAATTTTTTTTATATGGAAACAATTTTTATATAGATCAAATCCAATAAAAAATCAAAACAAATTATTTTTTAAGGAATCGTTTTATTTGTTTCTTATTATTTTAGGAGTATTTATTCTAAAAGATTATTATATAAAAGTACAAGAACAAAAGACACAAATATTTACAGGAGAACCTTCGTTTTAATCTGTTCATCTATATCTAAGAAGTTTTCTAAGTTATCTTGTTTATAAGAACGAAATGCAATATGGTCAAATTGTTTTTCAGGAATATGTTGATTCACATTTCTGGCTATCATTTTGTATAATTTAAAATCTGGATATCGTTCATCGCCATTTTTTTTGTACAATATATTATTATTATGATCATCATAAACCCATCCGATAATCATATCATAAATTGGAATTTTTCGAAATGTATCTATATCTTTCAAGTCATCTATTATAAAATCAAACATAGAACATGCTAACCGACATAAATCAAAACTATAATTTGGTTCTAATATTGGTTTACGAACATTATAAAAAGGTTCGCAATTATATTGCCCGTTAGCGGTTCCATTTGATGAAAAACTATCACTACAAAGACGAGTGCCTTGATAAGTATAAATAGATCTACCAAAATCAATTAATTTATATAATTTTCCAAATGTGGGTACCTTATAATATTGTCCTTTTATGTTGTAATATAAAAACTCTTCTTCTGTTTCAACATACATAATATTGTTTGTATGTAAATCGTTATGAGTGAACTCAAATACATTTTGATAAACATATAATATAAGCACTATTTGAAATATGGCACTTGTCAATTGTTCGATATTGATATCGTCTGATTCAAATAAACTATCCATTGTATCTACACATTTTTCTAGCATAATATGTTGGCAAGGTATTTTATCAATCACTAATATAAGTTTATCCATAATGCTATCATCGACTGAATAAGTATTACTAGATTGTTCGTCATTGTCTATAGATGATTGTTCATCGTTCGAAGAACATTCGTTGTCGTCATCTTCCTGAGATGAAATACTTTCTGTGTCACTATTATCTTCTTGTTCATCAGAACTTTCGTTAGATAGGTCTTTCTCATGTATTAAATCTATTGCGATTTCTTGTAATTTTTCTTCAACTACTTGAATATCATCATCTAATGTCTCATATTCAACATCTAAAATTTCATCGCTTAATTCAATGGGTGGTTTCTTTAAATTTGAAAATAAATAATGAATATCTTTATCCTTAAATCGAAATGATTTGTTCAATTGTTCATTGAAATAATTTGAATCGCATAAATATTCAAAATCATCCACAATATTTATTTCACAATTTTCTTTTATATCAATGAAACTATTGTATACATTTATACTATGTTTGAAATTTGACAATCTACTAGAAAGCATATAAAAAAAATTATCTACGTAAGCGTAATTGTGTATAGAGTGTATATATTCTTCGTATATATTATTACATTTGTTTTCTTTAGAAGGTAATACACATAATTCATATTTTTTATATTTTCCAATTAATAACTTAACATAATCCACTAAAGGAATTGTTTTCATAAAACAACTATGTTCTTTATTGTCTATGGTTATAATATGATTATTATAGTCTACTTTATATTTATACTCTTCTAATAGAGGATTATAGTTTATTTTGAAATAGTCCAATATAGGATTATAATTTGATTTTTCCAATATAGGATTATAATTTGAGTTTTCCATTATATCTTAATATATACTTTTATCAAGTGTTTTAAACTAATTGCGTCGTTTCACGTATAATCAATTATATTATATTATTATATGACTCTGAATCTTAAAAAGTTTGATATGAAACGTATTACATTTTTAAAAAATGAAAATAAGGGACCAGTGGTGGTATTAATAGGTCGCCGAGACACTGGTAAAAGTTTTTTAGTTCGTGATTTATTATTTCATCACGTAGATATACCTATTGGTACTGTAATATCTGGCACAGAAGCAGGTAATGGTTTTTATTCGTGTCACGTTCCTAAATTATTTATTCACGATGAATACAATACAGGTATCATTGAAAATATTTTAAAAAGGCAAAAAGCAGTCATCAAGCAAGTAAATAAGCAAATCGAAACCTACAAAAAAAGTTCGATTGACGCAAGGGCATTTGTTATACTAGATGATTGTTTATATGACAATGGATGGGCACGTGACAAAATGATGCGTTTATTATTTATGAATGGTAGACACTGGAAGGTTATGCTTATTATTACAATGCAATATCCGTTAGGTATACCACCAACACTAAGAACCAATATTGATTATGTATTCATATTGAGAGAACCTTACATCGCCAATCGAAAACGTATTTATGAAAATTATGCAGGTATGTTTCCTACATTTGAATCCTTTTGTCAAGTAATGGATCAATGTACTGAAAATTATGAATGTTTGGTCATAGACAATAATGTAAAATCAAATCAATTACAAGAACAAATATTTTGGTACCGAGCCGAAAATCACAAGGATTTTAAATTAGGATCCAAAGAATTTTGGGAATTGTCTAAAAATCTCGGTTCAGATGAAGAAGATGATGTATACAATCCAGGCGATTATAAATCAAAAAAAGGTCCTAAAATTAATGTAAAAAAAACGAAGTGGTAAAAAATATAGTATACTTATAATGATAAATATTTTTCATTATTTGTTAGATTTTGTTCTACAAAATAAGATGTATTATTTATTTTATTTATTATTGATACCATTAGCATCTTTTATTTATAATATAATATTACCTGAAAGTATCGGTAATTTTTATACTCATTTCAAAAAAGTTTATTTATATTATATTGTAGTTTGCATTGCCTCATTTAATTTTTTACATATTTTCATAAACTGGTTAGCGTGGAGAGTCATACCACATTTTTATGAATTTATTGTATTGAGTATTTATGATTACATTTATGAAAACTCTTATTGTAATTACGAAAATTTAAATATTACTGAAATCATTATAAAATTATCAAAACTGCCTTTGATTTTACAAGATGCTTTGAAATCATTCAAAGAAGAATTTTGTCATGTCTTTTTTGGATTTATGATAGGAATTTTTTATTTTTATATTAAATTAGGATTAAAATACTTAGTTGTATTTTTAGGATTTTTTGTAGCAATGGTTTCGTTGCAAATTATAAATATAAAACATATTACAGAAATCAATAAAAGAAGGGAAAAATACGAAGACGATACGTTTGAAAAGTTAGGCGAATCTTTAAAAAACATTGGTGTAGTTCAATCGTTTCAAAATATAAACCAAGAAAAATCTATTTTGTATAATATTTTACAAAATTATAACTATGAATATTATAAATCATTAAATTATTCTATTGCTTATGATACTATGACTAAATTAATTAATCTTATTATGGGTATTGTTTTAGGTTATATGATTTGGACGGATTACTTGAATAAAAAGATTAACAAACAATATTTATTCCAATGTTCACAAGTTGTTCTTTTATTTATTACTATGTGTGATTCAATTGGCATTGTATCACGTTCTTTATCAGATAATTTAGGACAAATTTATGATATCAACCATTTTTTCAATAAGGAAATACCAAAAGATTATCATTGTAAAGTAGGTGAACAAACATTTAAAAATGGTGATATTGTATTCAAAGATGTTTACCATAAATACAACCAAACTTATTACTCACTAGAAAATGTCTCGTTCAAAATACAAAAGGGAGAAAAAATCGCAATTGTTGGTGAAAGTGGCTCTGGTAAAACTACCATCATCAAATTATTAATGAAACATAAGACTTTATGTATGGGAACCATTACTATTGGAGGCATAAATATAAATGAGTTGTCTACTAACGAATTGTCGAAACACATCATGTATATTCCACAAAGTCCAAAATTATTTAACCGAACTTTATACGATAATATAGTATATGGATTGAAACGTCCACCTAATAGAACACAAATAATACAAACTTTAGAATCTATGAATATTGACGTATTTACTAAAAAACTTGACCAAAAGGTTGGCCGTGATGGATCTCTATTATCAGGTGGTCAACGACAATTGGTTTGGTTATTACGTTCATTATATCGGATCAAGCCTATTATTATATTGGATGAACCCACCGCATCTTTGGATGAACTCAATAAAAAAATGGTCATTCAAGCCATTAAGCAAATCGGACGTGGTAAAACCATAATTATGATCACACACGATGAAGTAGATGGAGAATTTAAAAAAATAAATTTAAAAAAGGGGTTACAAACGAACGATATGGTAAGCATATGGTAAGCATATGGTAAATATATGGATCATGTGTAATCATAATGATTGTTTTACTTTTTGTCTGATTGACAATTAATTAGACTATTTTTACGAGTTTCTTGGTCTAAACTGGTTAATGGTTCATCAAAAATCAGTATAGATTTATTAGGTTTTAATATACCACGTATCACCATAATTATTTTTTGAATACCTAAAATCTATACCATATTCCAATTAGTGAATATATTATATTCTTCATAATAAATTAACTAATTCGTACAAGTTCCATTCAAATGGTTTGGACTGTCGTATTAACGTCAAATTTGGATACAAATTGGTAGTTTTATTTGTCCATCTCCATTCGCATCCAGCACTTAATAAAACATAGGTATTTATTCCTAAGGTTCCGCATAAATGAGCTAACGATGTATCCGTAGTAATCACACATTGTACTTGTTTCAATATACTAATACTATAGCGAAAGGATTCGTCCGACTGGTCTAATGAATAACTATTTACATTATAATCGTCTAACAATAGTTGTTCTTCTGAAGTAATGTCTTGTGTAATGGTAATCCATTGAATATGGTTACATTCAAACAATGAAACACACTTTGACAATGGAATACTTCTATTATAACATTCATGACTATTATCGCGATTTCCTTTCAAGTTGATAACTATTATAGGTTTGGTTTATAGTGATATATCTACAGGATAACTTGGTAACTCTGGAAAATAATCTATATAAATATCTTTGTAATCTAACTCCAAAGCAAAATGTAAATAAGATACATTACAATGATAATCAAACTTTGTTATTTTACCACGGTCACAAAAAGGGACTACGACAACATTGAGACAATCACGATATATATAATCATATATCCAAAACAAATTATCATAGACTAAAAAAATAATGTTATGATTCGTTTGTGAAATTTGTTTTATAAATCTACTATACATAATATTGTCTCCAATTCCACCAGACATATAATTAATATTGTTTTATGGTTGTCTTCTTTTTGAAAAAATCCCATCGTTTTAGGTTCAATGTTCAAATGGTGTACAATTACTGGATTCATATATATGCTATACATAGGTTGGGTATAATTTTGTTTATTCAACAAAAGCATATCATAATGAAAATAAACTTGTTCCATTATGGATTCGTCAATATTAAAAAAACTTATATAATGATGTAATTTATATTCGTACTCATTCACAATATTCAAATATTGACAAATCGTATTATGTCGAAAATATAACTTAATGGTGAATAAGTTATTCAAATGTCTTTCTTCATATTTATGAGCAAGTGTTTTACTATTTTTATATGATGTATATGACAACTCTTTGTCTCCAATTTCTATAGTATCTAATAAAAGTTTATCGCGATGGTCAGGTTCGCAATACATTAATACATTAATATATTGTATTTTTCGTCTATACATCTTATTATTGATTCTATAAATTCATTTTACCCCATTCTTTGTAATATATACTATATTGTTCTACAAGTATATTTTTTTTATAATCTTCATAAATAACACGTCCAAGGTTCATTTATATTAAGTTGTAAATCTTTTCTTCATTTATATACGATTTATATTGTTGATTTATTTTTCGCTTAATAGCATATCGTTGGTCATTGTATTGATGTATATGTTCGCTAATTGAAATATAGTCTTCGTCGTATTACCGAAGTTTACTTTTTAGTCGTATGTTATCTTCACAATCCCATAAAAGAGTATTGATAGTTTTTAATTCATAAAATAAACTTCGCAAAGGTTCGGTTTCTTTTTTGTGATTCTTCAAAGCATTGTATTCATTTTGTATATTTTTTTTTTCAAATAATCTACACATTTAGATAATTTAATTTCTAAAATAGTTAATTTATCAATTATTTCGCCATAAGAACATGGAACCATCATAATAGTTTTTAGTTGTCAAAATTTTATATTAAAATAAACATGAAATATATATTATGTATACAATATTTATATTTCACCGAGATTATAGAATTTTTGACAACTTAGGTCTAAACTATGCTATGAAACATTTTGACCATATTATTCCTATCTTTATATTTACTCCTGAACAAATAAAAAAAAATAAATATATTTCTAATAATAGTTTACAATTTCTTTGTGAATCATTGGAAGAACTTCGTGAACAAATACCTTTATATATTTTCTACGGAGACAATTTGAAGGTGTTAAGTAAAATTAATAAAACCATTCCAATTTCAAACATAGTATTCAATAAAGATTATACACCATATGCTATAGAACGTGACCAAAGTATTGACTCATGGTGTGTGAATAAAAATATAAATTGCGTACAAATAGAAGATTACTTGTTGAGTCCAATCGGTCGTTTCAATAAAACAGACGGTTCTCCTTATATGGTATATACACCGTTCAAAAAAAATGTACTCAAACACTCTATACCTAATTCACAAAATCATCCATTGAAACATTTGATATATCATAAACCACTAGAAAGTATATCTTATTATAGTCCAAATTTAGATTATTATACATATAATCCAGATAACAACGTCAAAGGAGGACGAAAAAATGGATTGAAATATCTTCACAAAAATATATATTATGAAGACCAATTAAGCATCAAAACAACACAATTGTCAGCCTATATCAAATATGGTTGTCTCAGTATACGTGAAGTATATCATCATTTCAAAGATGAAAACTTAAAGGCTCAACTTATATGGCGTGAATTTTATTATTACATCAACTATTATTACCCCAATCTATTAAAAAAATCAGTAGCATTTCAAATGAAATATGATAAAATAAAATGGGTAAATAATAAAAAGCATTTGGAATTGTGGAAACGCGGGGAAACTGGATTTCCAGTGGTAGATGCTTGTATGCGTCAATTAAATAAAACAGGATATATGCATAATCGTGGTCGATTAATTGTCTCTAATTTCTTGAATCGTTTGCTAGGATTAGACTGGAGATTAGGTGAATTATATTTTGCTCAACAATTAATCGATTATGATCCATGTGTCAACAATGGTAATTGGCAATGGGTTTCATCCGTTGGTATTGATACAAAACCATATAGTCAGAGAGTATTTAATCCGTGGTTACAAAGTAAGCGTTTTGATCCGCATTGTATTTATATAAAAGAATGGATTCCTGAATTAAATGATGTTCCTTCTAATGAAATACACCAATGGGACCTACACGGCAATCCAGATATTTACCGTTTACCTATTATAGATTATAGTAAGGCACGTGAACGAAGTCTACAAATGTATCGAACAATTCAATAAAATCATTTTACACATTTGGACTTCAGTTGTGATCTTGACTAAATCGTCTTGAAAATTATCCGCATTAAAATTTTGTACGTTACTTTTTGGTTTAGAATATTTAGACATCATATATAAAATATTTTATCAAAATATTTTATTTATGTAATATTCTCAAAATTTCCTATATATTTAAAACTAATACCAGCATTAATAATTTTATACCCTGAAGAAACAGCTACTTCTTCAAAGAAATCGCCTCTCCCACATTCAATATATTTCCTAAAAACATATTTTATTGAAAAATTGCGGAGATTAATTTCCTAAAATCACGACATGTTTAAGATAATCTTTATGAATTTCATAATGACACATCATACCTCGTGTTGAATATTCTAATGTCTTCTCATAATTTTTATCTCGCCAACGGAGAGCGTGGAGTTTGTTTTTTTAATAGCATAGAGGAATCTAAATATACTATACAAAGAAATTTTTAAATAAATTTTATATCTTTTTTTCTCGTATAGTAATTTATATTTCGTTAAACTTCCTTTTTTTTCTTCTCATAATTTCTACAATCTCATTCCACCGAGTATTTTCTTCAATTTTTAGTATAATACCATTATCTAATATGAGTTCATATATATCATTATGTTTAGTAAAACATGTGATGTAGTTGTGGTAATGTTGAACGAAAATATCACAAATAATTTTGCTCCTTCTATGGTATAAATCCATAGTTATATAATATACAATATATATTTTTATCTTACTTTATTAATAATAAATAGAACAACTTCTGGTTAATAGTGGTTTTTCAAGGACGATATTTTATTCTATCTGTTCTTCTGCTCGTTCTTCGGTATGTTCTTCAATAGGTTGTTCTTCATTCGGTGGTTCAAATGCTTTAAAATCACCAGTGTGAACCGCATACGCAAAATCATAACCGAGATTGTTATATACCATTTCGTAGCCATAGATGATATGGAATGAGACAGACCTTGAAAGTTCGTATAATCCCCAAACATAGTCATAATTATACGTGTTAAAACTAATTTGTGTCCTAATTTTAAACTCTTTATTTGTTTGCTGGAATATATCAATATAAACTTTATTCAATTTGTTATACAATGATACAACTTTAAAATCTAACATTATATATTGATATATAATTTTATCTAAATTATAACATAAATCATAGTTTATCCAATACGTCATTCTCATCACTCACCCCCAAATTAGCAGTATCAATAATAATTCCATTTCCATTATCCAAGCAGCACCCGCTATGACTTTGAATTTTCATTCTATATATTTTATATGCTACTACAACTAACATAAGTGACAAACTACCTTCAACCGATAATCCAATTATATTGTTAATATCCATTTATATAATACCTATATATTTATTATCTTATAGGTATTTCTCCTACATCGTAAAAACAAATTAGAAATTATTACTTAGTTTGTGTAGAATGCCGTTAATTTAACATACTTGATTCCATCACACTTGTCCTTACGCTTGGAAAATCGCGGAGTTGTCTACAATATAATATGAATAAATTAGATGTAAATTTATTATACTAATAATTTTCATTACTACTTATTCTCTAGTGATAAAACTCTTGACAACAAATCATCATATTGTTTTTGTAATGTAATCGTATTTTCTTTTTCTTCGTGTAGTTGTTTGTCCATTTCTTGTAGTTGTTTGTCCACTTCTTGTATAGCAGAGATTCCATATATAAAAATGTTGTTATAATTTAGACTATACGGAATATTACCACTAGGGTCGCCAACTGAAACACTATAACTTATATCATTTATTTTTAATATATCTTGTGCAATAAATCCTGCTTCAATAATATATTCTTCGTTCAAAGGTCCATTATAGTTTTCTTCTTTAATTGTATTTGTTTTTTGATATACTTGAGGTTTTAGTTGTCTTATTACATTCAAACCATTTGATATATCAATCTCATTATGTTTTATTCTATCATCACTAGTGGTATTAATATCTTTGCAATGTATAGAACCATTTTTATCTAATTTCCCAATATAATTTTCAGGGTTACCTTCATTACCTGAGGTTGATTGATATCCAAACATAAATTTATTATTTCCTGAAGATGTTAAATTTTGTCCGGCCCATAATCGTGAATCATGACCACTTGAACGAACTTCAAATATAGAACCTGAGTCTGGTAAATTTATTGATGGATTTATTGTTGATTTTATCATTAATCCAGCACCATCTCCACTATTAAATCCCCTTTCACCAATAATCGCTCCATTCACATTTATTCCATTACAACTCAAATCTTTTGAAAGGTTGATACTATCATCTACCGAGTTATATTCCATATATTTCATTTCATCCTTACCATAGAAAGTAGCATTTCCATTTTCACTTTTCAATATATTAGTAAATGTGGTTGTCGTTCCATCATTATCACCCAGTTTCAAGGTAGAAATACCATTTTTAGAATAAATTTCTTGGACGGCATCTCGTGAATCATCAGCAGGTGTTATGGTAAGTTGAGGCATAACGACAAAACTCCCGTCAAAAGTGGTTATTTCTGTTTCAGCATCATAAGTTATACTTGGAACAACTCCAGCGTTTTTAATAGCGTCTTCTACATTTTCTATTGAACCAAGTTGTAGATTACCTGTAATATTTGTATTACCATTCACATTTAAATTATTTGATATATCCAACGACTCATTAACAGATAGTGTCCCACCAATCGTTGTGTGTCCAGTAGTGTCCGCGACAGAAAAGTTATCTGTATATATACCACCGTTTACGTTCAAGTCACCCCCCACACTCAGATCATCTTCTATGTTAACGTTTCCACGCAAACCTTTCTGATACATTTTGGTTGATCCTGAATTACTACCACTGTTGTCATCAAATTGTGCTCCAATAGCGACTATATCTCCTT
>Ga0222716_10002311_pt1 | contig 15495 bp, 4 predicted proteins | sample C33_13DmetaG_FD_165044 | JGI IMG/M metagenome (GOLD analysis project Ga0222716, IMG submission 165044) | Estuarine water microbial communities from San Francisco Bay, California, United States - C33_13D | ecosystem: Environmental > Aquatic > Marine > Unclassified | place: USA: California... | reverse complement strand
AAGGAGACGGATCAGCCGGGTTTAATACCTCTGATACTTCAGCAGCAACCGTTAGTATTAGTGGTAGCCTAGCAGTAGGTAATATATTATCAGATAGTTATAGATCTTTAATTACCAGTTTTAATTCTTCCGATACAAGGATTGAAAATAATACTACAACTCAAAATTTATCCGGTGTAAGTAGAGGTTTATTTATAGAAGGACCTAAAGGTGGCCATGTAGCTATTGGAATACAAACAGAAACTGGTAGTATAGACCAAGCTTTAGAAACATTTAGTATTCTAAGCGGGTACAGTACTAGTAGTCATAATGCTGTATATCATAAAAATGTTACTGCTTTCAGAGCAGACGGTTCTGTATCAATATCAGATAACAACTTTGTAGATGGACACACACTTAGTGTAAGCGGTAGCATTACAGGCTCAGGAGATTTAAACATAGGAGGAAGTACTACCATTACAGGTAATTTAAATGTAAACTCAGAACTAACTGGTTCAGGAGGACTTTATATTAGCGGTGGATTAGGAATAGAAGGAATAGGAGAAGGTACAGCCGGTATAGGTTATGATGTTCTAGTATTAGAATCTAATGAAGTTAAATATAGATCAGCAGGTGTTGTACCTGTAGGAGCTATTATAATGTGGTCAGGTAACGACTCATCTATACCTGGAGGCTGGCACTTATGTGACGGAACTAATAACACTCCTAACCTTAGAGATAGGTTTATAATAGGAGCTGGTAATACATATCAAACCGGTAGCACAGGCGGTAGTAATACACACGATCATGGAGGTACAACAGGAGCACACACACTTAGTAGCACTGAGATACCAGCTCACCAGCACACATACAAAGATAGTTATTATATAGAATATAACAACCCTGGAGTAGGTGTAAGTGGTGCAATTGACGGAGTAGATGCAGTACCGGACGGACCTTATAAAGGAAGCGGAAACAGTGATAATGATAATCAGTTTGTTTATTACAGAAATGGAACAACAAATGTTAATGGTTCAGCAGGAGGTAGTCACACACATACGGTTTCTTCTGCTAATAATTTACCAGTGTATTATGCTCTTTCGTACATTATGTACACAGGAGCCTAGTATACTTAATTTAAAGAAAATAGATGAGTTTAACATTTAGAGATATTAAAGGGTTACCTCTAACTCATGAAGAGGTAGATGCGAATTTTAGATCGTTTTTCTATTCAAGTTCAATTAATAATAACATACTTGTACTTTATAAAGCGGATGGAGAAGAAGTAGATATCTCTGTTGGTTCCGCTGCATTCGGAGACTTTCTATCAGACGGCGGTAGTGTTGCAGATATATTTCTAGGAGATGGTCAAATTACTGGCAGTACGTTAGTCATAGATTTTCGTTCAGCATCTCTATATGATAAAGATAAAGCACCCGGTTCTACTGTAGGTGTAAGTTCTAGACTCTTAGCAGATGAAAACTATATTACTTTAGAACCAAGAGATGATTATCCTTTCTTTCAACATTTTGGATCTACTTTCGCTGTATCTTCAAGTGGTATATTAATAGCATCTGGTGCAAGATTAGAAGGATCAATAACAGCCTCCTCTGGATTAATTGGAGGATTTGAAATTAAAGATAACGTACTTGTCTCTAAACCAGGAGGAGCTTTTGCTTCTAGTATCTTTATAAGTGGTTCCCCTACTAACGCTGGAACGTTTATTAACTCAAATAATTTTATAGTACAAGGAAGCGGTGATATAACTGGTTCAGCTGTACTGTTTACAGGAGGTAAGATTGCAGGTTGGGAGATAGATACTCAAAAAATATTTAGAGATGATGTTATTATAAACTCAGACGAAGGAAGTATTACGATTCATAGTTCTTCATTTGGGTCTAAAGGTATTCAATTACAAGACAATTCCGGTTCACCGAGATTTTACGCTGGTAATGGATCAGATAACTTTGTTCAATATGACGGTACTAACGTAGCTATTGAAACTGAAAAGTTAGAGTTAGATGCTAATAATATAGAAATATCTTCTACCCAAGCTTCTATGTCACTAGGAGAAGGTAACATCGTAATGTATGGAGATATTTCCCGTATAGATGTTGGTTCAGCAAATAAAGTTGTACTGCAAGGTGGAGCAACGGATAACTTTATCCGTATGGGGTCAAAAACTACATTTGATCAAGACTCTGTTGCCGGTATTATAATAGGTATGAACAACACAGTTCCTACTCTGGATCTAACTAAGGATAATACTAACTATGTAAGGTTTGATTCAACCAATGGTGTTGATATTAAGACCGATACTTTTAAGTTAGATACAAGTTTTATCGACATTGATTCATCAACTCAACGCATACAAATTTACGATACAGGTTCAGCAGAAATAATTAGACTAGGAGAAATATCTAATGCTGCAGGAGACTTATACGGATTAAAAATATTTGACGGACAAGGAACAGATATATCTTCTTCCATTGCAATGTTCGGACAACAAGGAAATAAAATTGCAGGTTGGGAAGTTACTAATACTCAAATTAGATCTATTCCTAATTCTGGATTCGGTGGTCAATATGCAGAAGGTGAAACAGGATTAGTATTACATTCATCAGGAAGAATAGAATCATCTGACTTTGTAAGCGGATTAAAAGGATATAGATTAGATACTTTAGGTAACGGTTCGGCAGAATTTGAAAATGTAAGAGTAAGAGGAACTTTAAGAACAACAGTATTTGAAAAAGAATCTGTTAACGTTGTCGGTGGACAATTAATGGTATCTAATGGTACTACATTACAAGCTTTAAGAAGTGGTAGTGCAGTCTTAGCTGGATCTGTTACTATGTCTGCTACCGATACCACAATGTCAGTTGCAAATGCAAGTGGTTTTGCTAGAGGAGAAATATTAATGGCTAAGAAGGTTGATGACACTGGCTTCTCAGTCGAATACCTTTATGTAACTGGTTCTAAAAGATTTAGCGAAGATTCAAGCTTAGCATATATTACAGGCTCAATATCAGGATCTGGTAATCCAGCTATAGACCCAGATGGTTTAGCAGGAGAACTTTATGTAGGTAGAGAGTATGGCTCAGGAGGTCCCTCTTCCATATCTAGCTCAATCTCAGTATTAAGCTCTGATGTACCAATGCCGACTGCTGGTACAGGTGAAAGTGGTACTATAACTATCGATAGTACAGGGTCTTTAATCATTCAAGATATAATTAAGATTGGAGATGAAAGACTTAAAATTACAAATATTTCTGGTTCTGGTACAGACGCTTCAGCTTCTTTAAATGTAATTAGAGACTTTGGTGATACGCAACCAGCTCCTCATAATGCTGGTGACAGTGTATTAAAAATAGATTTAGATAGAGAGTTTTTAGCTGGACTAGTTTCAGAAGCAAAACCTTATAACGAAGGTCAAGTATTTGTTTCAACTGGTAAATTTGCAGCCGGTACTGATTATAATAATAAATTTGCATACCAATATAACGTCTCAGGTACTCCTGATGATAATGGAGAATATAAATTTTTAAGTGGATCAACTCACATTACAACAAATATTACAGGCTCAACTTCTTTACAGATTTACGATACTGATATAGATGGAACTGATAGAGCAAGTTTTCTATCTTTATTTGATAAAGGTAGTTATATTATTACTCTTATAGACGGCACTGATGAATGGGTTAGATTTAAAGTAAAAGACAATCCTTCTGTAGTCGGAGATTTACATACCTTCCCTATAGAGTTACATCAAGACTTTTTCCAAACTCAAAGTACCGCTACCGATACTTCTAACTCAGCTATAGACTTTTGGTTCTTGTCAAACATACAAGATGTATCTTCTGGTTATATATTAGCTAATGCAAACCCTAATGATTTATATACTCCATTCATAGATATAGTAGAAAGAACTGGATCAGGAGTTTACGACCTATCTTTAAAAACTAGATTAGGAGATTTAAGTGGTTTAGCTTCACCTTATCTTTATGGAGATGATGAACCTGGCTTTGGTATATATACTGAGAATGGATTCTTTAGAGGAACTATAACAGCACAAACAGGATCTATTGCAGGTATACTTCATGTAGCAACTGTACAAGGAGGAATCGAAACAGGTCAAAAAGTATCTATCGGTAGAGATGTTCAAGGAACTAACGACGGTATTCATATTAATAATAACAATTACTGGTACACAGATGCAGCTTTCAAAGTAGGAGGGCAAAATAACTTCCTTACTTTAGATAATGCTGACGACGGTAATTTACAGATAAGAGTTGAAGATTTTGGTTTAAAAACCGATAACATGATAATATCTAGTTCTTTTGATAGCGGTTCTATTAGAATCGGTACCACAGCAACAGATATAACTGAAACTGCTAATACTGGTTTCTATGTTAATGGAGCAGGAAACTTTAGGGTAGGAACAGGAACAGGAGTAGCGTCACCACAATACGTTAGTTGGAACGGTACTACCTTAACTGTCTCAGGAGATATTAATGTAATTGGAGGAAATGCTGCTACTACTACTAATATAGCAGATGCAATAACATCAGGTTCAGATGCTGCTGAAGAAGCAAGAGTAAATGCAGTAGCAACAGGTTCGGTATCAGCAAGTAGTGCTTATAGTGAATCAGTAGATTATGCTTCTTCCTCTCTTTCTATTACTTCCGGATCATTTGCTAATACTACTCAGACTTTAGATTCTAAAATATTCACAGACGATAGAGGTAGAATTACTACTATACCAACAGCATCAGCTGAAGGTTTATATATAGGTTCAACTAACCTTGGATACTATTCCGGTAGTGAATGGAGAACTTATATGGCTAACAACGGTAATTTCTTCCTTACAGGTTCATCTGGAGGCTATTTAGTATGGGATTCCGATGCAGGTAATTTAGATGTTAAAGGAACAGTAAGAGCAACAGCAGGGGATATAGGTGGTGTACAGATTAATACAAATAAAATTTATGTAGGAGACGGAGATTACTATAGCGGATCAACCGGTTTCTACCTAGACAATACAGGAGACTTTTCACTAGGCGACCAATTAAAATGGGATGCCTCAGAAGAATCATTAACAATTAGAGGTTCTATAACAGTAACAGCAGGTAATGTAGCATCACATACTGATCTTAGTAGTTCTGCTGCTGCTGCAAGCTCCAGTGCTATAGATGTAGCGAACACTGCTTTAAATACAGCAACTAGTTCATTAGAAGGTAGTATAGCACAGACAGCTTTAACAGCTTCTTTATCTGCTTCTCAAGCTCAAGACGGAGCAGAATCAACAGCACAAGCAGCTTTAGACACAGCAACTGGTTCACTACTTACAGCTTCTTCGGCTTCAATATCTACTTTAAGTAGTAGTTTAGGAGCAATGGCTGCTATAGATGCAATTACATCAGGTAATAATACAACCTACATAGGAAACGAAGCAATTGTAACAAATTTAATTGCAGCAAATGCTTTAATATCAACTAACTACGATGAACCAGAAGAATCAGAAATATATTCTGATGCTGGTATGTTTATAGATTTTAAAAGTGGAAGCATATTCTCTCCAAGTTTTGTAGTATCTGGAAGTGATGCATTCTTTAAAGGTACTGTGAGAGTAGGTGCTACAGATTTAACAGAAGATAATACTATAAATCAAGCAGATATACTAGGAGCTGGAGCAGTTAATTTTAACCCAGACCTAACAGTTGCAGGTTTAGACGGCAGACCAGGAGGTATAAAAGCTGTTTACGGGTCTGATGTAACAACAAATATTTCTTATGCAGATGCTGCTAAGACTCAGTTAAAATTATATAGCTCTACCGATTCAACTATCGGAGCTGGTTGGCCGTCTTTTAAAGTTAACCCAGATGCTAGATATTTAATCTCTCTTAGAGTTAAATCAGGAGCTACTACTTATTCTTCTGGATTCTCTTTTAGAATACAAGAATTAGATACTGAGCTTCCAGCTGGTAAAACTCATATATCTCATAACGCTAGTGTGTCTGAAGACGGTGTTGTAGAAGATACAAGAGAGATTACATCATTTACAACTGCTTCAAATGGAGCTGCATTAGATTTAGATAATATTGGATTAGGTAGTACTTTTGAGGAGTACTTATTCTATTATACGCCAACTGAAACTGCGGTTTATGCCTCCCCTATTATCCAAAATTGGACCGGAGCAGGTACAAACGAAGTCATTGTTGATAGAGTACATATCGCACCTGAAACTTTAGTTAAAACAAAAGGATCTGTCGGTGGATGGACAATCGATTCAAATGCTATATATAGAGGTACAGAGCTTGCCGATGATACATTTGCAACTTCAAATGGACAGATAACATTAGGTGCCGGTTTTATTGGGGCAAAACAATTTAAAATAGCTTCTGACGGTGATGCTACATTTAGAGGATTAATTTCTGGTTCTACTATTGAAATTGGAACTACTACAAATAATATATTTAAAGCAAATAATAACGGTATCTCTTTAGGGCATGCCACATTTACATCAGCACCATTTAGAGTAACACCAGCAGGTGCATTGACAGCCAATAATGCAACTATAATAGGAAACATTACAGCAAACGACGGTACGATTGGTGGATGGAATATAGACAGTGATGCAATATATAGTTCAGGGTCTACAAAGGATACTAGCGGATTTACTACAAGCGGTATAACTCTTGCAAAAGGAGGTTCAATACACAGTACAGAATTTGTAATAGACAACACTGGAGCAACATTCAAAGGAGCAATTACTGGAGGTAGTATTACTATCGGAAATAATTTTAGTGTAGATGCAGCTGGGAATTTAACTGCTTCAAATGCAGCTATATCCGGTAATATAGTTATTGATTCTGGAGATACTTTTGATGCAATAGAAGATGCTATAGCTACAGCCAATACAGCTTCAGCTAGTGCAGTCACAAATGCAAGTAACGTTGCCAACTTATCAACCGATGTTAGTAATTTAGATAACAAAACCCGTACTAGTACTACAGGTGAGGTATCTAAAGCAGCAGTTCCTACAACCGGTAGTACCGGTCTATATATAGGATCTGATTACCTTGGATATTACTCAGGATCAGATTGGGCTACGTACATGGCAAATAATGGAGACTTCTTCCTTAAAAGCGGTACTACAACCGGACTAGAATGGTCTTCAGCAACTTCTGTACTTACAGTCGACGGTATAATATCAGCTTCAGAAGGATATTTTGCAGGAAATATTAATGCTGAAAATATGACTTTAGAAGGAGGAGCTTTTACTGCTCCTTCTATTAACGGTGGTTCCTTAACCATAGGTTCAGGTAATAATGTATTTAGAGTAGCAACAGATGGAGATATATGGCTTGGTCATGAAACACAATCTTCAGCACCTTTTAGAGTATCTAAAGCAGGTGCATTAGTAGCAACATCTGCTACTGTATCAGGTACTATTAATGCTTCAGCAGGAACATTTTCAAATAATATTACAGTAAACGGACAGCTTACTACATCAAATAACTTTAAATTCGGTACTGATGTAAACGGTACAGATGATGGTTTATATTTAAACGCAAACAATAAATGGTTTGCTGATGGTGAGTTTAAAGCGGGAAATGCAAATAGTTTCGTAGAATTTGACGGTACCAGTCTTACTATTAGTGGATCTATTGTAGGATCTGATATAGCTATACCAAATTTAGCTAACCCTAAATTCTTAGTAGGAGCAAATGGAAACTTTACCGCAGAAGATGCTGCTATATCTGGTTCAATATCAGCTACAGGTGGAACGATTGGAGGATTTGAAATTGCGGAAGGGGAGTTAGTATCTTCAGACGGAGGATTAGAGTTAAGAGGAGGAGCAAGTCCTTCTATTGCTTTGATGTCTGGTTCTAAACAAAAAGTTGTTATAAATAAAAATGACGGACTTACATCTATTTCTGGAACAGGTACTTTAGCTTTTAATGCAACTGATGCTAATGGAACCAATTCGATTTCAATATCCGATTCAACTCAACAAGGTAACGCTACAGCTTACTACTTTAACACACTTGTAACCAATAGCTCAGGTTTACCAACTACAGGTACAGTTCCAGCTGGATTAAATAACGTATCTGCTAATTTTACTTTCACTCTTGAAAGAGATGGAGATTATGCTTCATCAACATTTTCAGCAGCAGGTGCTATTGTTACTCATAATATTAATATTACTGTTGGCGCACAGTTAATAGATAACGATGACGGGTCAGTAATAATGACCAGAGAAGCTTACATATACGTCGATAACAGCAGTAGTAGCTTAGTAGCAGGTACCTCAGCAGTTCCTAATAGTAAAACTTTAACTTTCAGTAGTGTAGTTCTTAAAACAGGGAAAACTTATTCAATAAAACCTTTTATTAAGAATGCATTTATCGGAGGATATACTTCATCTACCGGGCTATCACAAATTAGTGCTACTATTAGACCACCGAAAATTACTGCTACACCTACCGTAACTTTAAATACAAGTACTGAATTAGATACATTTACTGAAATATCAGCAGGAGGTTTACAGGTTATTTCATCTGAAACAAAATATGTAAGACTTCCAGTTACTACATCAGGAGATCAAGTACAAATAGGAGGAAGCTTAACTGCTACAGGAAATATTACAGCATTTGCTTCTTCTGATAAAAACTTAAAAGAAAATATTAAAATTATTCCTGGATCATTAGATAAAGTTCGTAAATTAAGAGGAGTATACTTTGATTGGAAAGAAGGTAAAGAAGAGGTACATTCATTTAAAGGAAAAGATATCGGTGTAGTAGCTCAAGATGTAAAATCAATTTTACCTGAAATAGTAGGAAAAATGGAAGGTGGATATTTAGGAGTTAAGTACGATAAATTAACAGCAGTTTTAATTGAAGCAGTAAAAGAACTATCTAACAAAGTAGAAGAATTAGAGAATAAATTAAAAGAATAAGTTATGCCACTACCTTCTTCTGGGAATCCAATATCATTTGAAGATCTCAACGATGAGATGGGTAACAGCAGCAACGCTGAACTTAATCTTACATCAGCTTCAGTGTTTTTTGGTCAAACATCTCCAGATGGAATGGATGAACTATATGGTTTAGGAGCACCAACACCAGCTCCGACTCCTAGTCCTACCCCGGCACCAACACCTGCACCTACTGCACCACCAACACCAGCTCCAACACCTAGTCCAACACCAGCTCCAGTTGTTACAGGTCAAGTTGATTTATACTATTCAACTACTTCTGGTGCAAATGCTTGTAGTGGAGGAGATGACGGAATAGCTTACACTACTAATATTACTGGAGACACTACTTTCGATGGAACATCTGTTACAGGTATTGATAGTATCAAAATAGGTGATTATAGCAATGGAGATACATTCTATGTATCAGACGGATCTAATTCTAGACAGTTTACAAAATCAGGTAACTCTGGTATAACTGGCGGTTCAACAGCATCAGCTTGTCCTACCCCAGCACCAACACCAGCACCAACACCTGCTCCAACACCAGCACCTACTCCGGCTCCAACACCAGCACCAACACCTGCTCCTGTTGCACCAACACCAGCTCCGACACCAGCTCCGACTCCTAGTCCTACCCCGGCACCTACCCCGGCTCCGACTCCTAGTCCAACACCTGCACCAACACCTAGTCCTACCCCGGCACCAGTAACACCTGCTCCGACTCCGGCACCAACGCCTAGTCCAACACCAGCACCTACTCCGGCACCTACTCCGGCACCAACGCCTAGTCCAACACCTGCCCCTATTGTTACAGGAACCGAAGACTTATATTATTCTACAACAGACGCTACTGATGCTTGTAAAGGAGGAGATGATGGTATAGCTTATACTACTACTGTTTATAGTGATACTACCTTTACAGGAGCAAGTGTAACTTCAATCGATAGTATTAATACCGGTGGATATGTTAACTTAACCTACTTCTGGGTTTCAGACGGTAGTGATAGTAGAAAATTTAGAAAAGTAAATAATGTAGCAGGACCAGTCGCAGCCTCTGCTGCTTGTCCAACACCAGCACCTACTCCGGCACCAACGCCTAGTCCAACACCTGCTCCTGTTGCTCCAACACCAGCACCTACGCCTAGTCCGACTCCTAGTCCAACACCAGCACCAACGCCTAGTCCAACACCAGCACCGGTAACACCTGCACCTACGCCTAGTCCAACACCTAGTCCAACACCGGCACCTGTAGTAAGTGGGACTGAAAACTTAGCACACGGTAGTTCAGCAGGAGCTGCGTGTTCAGGTCCTACTAACAACGCTACATTTATATATGGAGCAACAAGCTTTAAAAGCGCTAACGTAACTACAGTTGAAGGTTTAGCTATTAGCGGACTTAATTATAATAATGGTGATCTATTCTACTTATCAAACAATGCTGTATCCAGATTATTTGAATATAGATCAGCTTCTAACGATGCAATACCTGCAGCAGCAACAGCAGTATGTACTACTCCAGCACCAACGCCTAGTCCAACACCAGCTCCAACACCTGCTCCTACATTTGGGGGAGGAGGACCACCTGACCCAGGAGGAGGAGGAGATGGACCACCAGCTAAGTGTTTTGCACCTAGTTCTATGGTAACTATGGCTGATAATACTTTAAGAGCTATTGAAGATATATTAGTTGGTGATAAAGTTAAATCTAGAAATGGATTCAATGTCGTCAAGGAAACTCATACGTACGCAGTAAACGGTGACTTAACTCTATATTCTTTAAACGAACTTAAAGTTACACACAACCATCCAATGTATGTAGAAGGCAAATGGTCAACACCTTCAGAATTAAATTGGGAGAGTAGTAAAGAATATGTTGGTAGACTATATAATCTAGTTACTGAAGATAGCTTTATCATAGAAGGTATGATAGCATCAGGTACAGCACAAGACGGTTTAAATATAGTTGTTGATGCAAATGGATTAAGTAGAATATTGGAGTAAATTAACTCTCATAAGAGTTGTTTATTAGTTTAACTTTTCTTATATTATATAAAAACAAGTTATGGTCAAGTACGCTGAAAATTTTCTTACAAAAGAAGAATGCCAATATTTTATTAACTTAATAGATAAAAAACATAATAGGTCATCTGTAAGCACAACTAGTGATGCATATTCTGAAGTATCTGATTATAGAACTTCTAGTACTTCTCAATTTGATAAAAATGATAAAGTTGTTAAAGCTTTACAAGTTAAAATAGCCAACTACTTAGGTTTAGATATTAATAGAGGAGAGTACTTACAAGGTCAGCTCTACGAACCAGGACAGTATTTTAAACCTCATGCAGATTATTTTCCTCCTGAAGCTTATAAAGCACACTGTCTCTCTTCTGGTAATAGAGTTAAGACTCTAATGATATACCTAAATGATGATATGGTTGGAGGAGAAACTGATTTTACAGAGTTAGGTATAAAGTTTAAACCCAAAACTGGAAGAGCGATAAGATGGGATAATATGATAGACGGTAAAGTTAATACTCTCTCCATGCACGAAGGTACACCTGTAGTCGAAGGTAAAAAGTATATCATTACTTCATGGTGGAGAGAAAATGAATACAATCCAGTAAAAGACGCAGAATTGAAATATCAACTTGATAATAAAGAACAAACTAAAGTTATAAACTTAAATACTAAAACTTTTTCTAGCATTACAGACTTTCCTAAGTTTACTAAAACAGGGTACAAAGTTATTAAATGCCCGGAGGATACTTGGGGGTTAATTCAAGATGCTTATAATCTTTTAAAGCATAATAAGGTAGAAGAAAATTGGGATGGATTAGACAATGTAATTACACCAGGAGATAAAAGGACTGAGATAATGAGTTTTGATAATTTAGTCTCTCTTAGGTCTATTATACACGAGCAACTAAAACCTCTACACGAAGAATTTTCTAGCGAATCTTTAACTCCAACTATGCTTTACGGAATTAGATCATATAACAAAGGTGCAACTTTAATTAACCATACTGATAGGTTAGAGACACACCATGTATCGAGTATAATAGTAGTAGATAAAGATCTTGACTGTGACTGTATAGATACAAAAGGAGCTAAAAATGATTGGCCTTTAGATTTTCAAGATCATAACGGGGAGTGGCATAAAATCTATGCTGAGATAGGAGATATAATACTCTACGAATCAGCTACATGTATGCACGGCAGACAAGAAGAGTTTAAAGGTAATTGGTTCCGTAATTTTTATGTACACTATAAACTGAACGACTATAAATATTTGAGTGTGTAATGGAGTACGTTATAGTAAGTACAAGCAAATGCCTTTATCAAAAATGGCAGCTTGAATATTTAGAACGATCATTTAAGAACGTAAACCAGACAGGACAGCTCATTATACTTCTTTCTGAGGACATAAACCATAAAGACGAAAATATAGAATTTAACTTTAGTAAGTCTACTAAGGTCATAGAACTACCTGATTGGGCTAAAGAGTGGGAACTAAAAAACAAGGACTGGTGGGGAGGAATACCTAATAAATACGAATCAATTTCTTGGCTTTGTAAAAACTCAGACTTTAAAGACACAGATAAGATTCTATTTTTAGATCCTGATATGATATTTTTACAATCAGTTGATTTTAATTTATCTAATGATGAAGTTATAGGGCAAAAGTGGAAAGATTTTAATAGACCTGATGACATTTATCCTAGAGGTTCTAAAGGTATTATGTACCCTTTTGCATTAAATTTTTATACTCTTAAAAAGATTATTAAGACTTACAAGCAAACTTGTATAGACTATAGAATTAATACTAAAAGATGGGAAGCAGAAATGTTTGGCTTAGATTATGCTTTTAAATTTAATAGTATCGATATAAAATTTTTAGACAAATTAGGGATATGCACAGTATGGGAACCTAACGAAAGTAGAGTTCTTCCTAATATAATTCATTACCCCAACATTATTGAAGACGAGGAAGGTAATAATATATTCTTTAAACAAGAGCATACTACCGACCTAGAACAGAAAATTGATATATCTAAAGCTAGAAATACTTTAGACACTTTCTTACTGTCTAATATAGATCAAAAAAATACTGATTACAGATACTATAACCGTATCAATGATAATAATACTTTTAAGTTTTATACTGGAGAAGAAGGTTATGTACTTTATAAACAATGGCCAGGTGGATTTAATAATATAAGAATGTCTTTTGAATTAGCTATATGCTTAGCTGTATTATTAAATAGAACTTTAGTTTTACCTCCAAATAGTTCGTATTACTTATTAGAAAATTATTGCGGTTTAGATGACTTCTTTGACTTCAGCAATAAAAAAATTAAAATTATTAAATACGAAGAATTTAGAGATACTGAACACATCTTAGATACTTTCGATAATATAAAAAGTAAATGTAAAGAGATAAATACTAAAACTGATAATTGTGTTTATAATTTTGAACCTCTAGTACCTCCTACAAGTTTTACTAAAAATAGACAGGTACTTAATATTGCAGACCTTATAAATGAAAACGATAGGTACTTATACTTCGATAGTAATTTACTAGGTAATTTTTACTCTACTTTTTATACCAAACACGAACATAGCTTAAAAAAACTAATTAATAAAACAGTTAGATATAGAAATGAAATATTTGATATTGGATGGGCTTTTATAAATTTACTAGGAGATCAAAATTACTATTCGGTACATTTAAGAAGAAATGATTTTCAGTATAAAGACCTGTTTACTAGTGCTCAAGAGTTATTGGAAAATCTAAGCAAAGAAATACCAAAAGGAAGCAACCTGTATATTGCAACAGATCATCTTGACACAGAGTTCTTTGATTTAATAAAAGAACATTATAACGTAACCTTTTATAGTGATCTCAAATCTAAACTTAAACACTTAGAATATAATAATAATTGGATACCTATTATAGAACAATTAATTTGTACTAGAGCTATTAAATTCATAGGTAATAAGTTATCTACTTTATCCTCTTACATTTACAGAATGAGAGGTTTAATGAGCGATATAAAAGATAAAAACTTTATTGTAAATACTGAACCGTTTGAAGAGAATGATCAAACTTATTTTAGAACAGACAAAGGTTTTGTAGCTAATTGGTCAAGAGAGTATAAAGATGCTTGGGATTATAATGAAAGTAGTATTTTCGTTTCTATAGCTAGTTATTGCGATACTCAAATCATCGATACCTTAAAATCCCTATACGAAAAAGTTTCTGATGTAAATAGAGTAACTGTTTGTGTTAACTTACAAGATACACAAGAACAACTAAATAAACTATTAGAGATAGAATATAATAAACTTATAATTTTATATACACCAAAGGAACAAGCTAAGGGAGTAGTAGTTTCAAGAAATAAAATTAAAAAAGAAATCACTGACGAAAGATATTTCTTACAGGTTGATTCTCACACTAGATTTAAAGAAAATTGGGATTTAATATTAATTAATCAACTCAATTCTTTAGAAGATCCTAAAGCTATTATTACTACCTATCCAAATCATTTCGATATTCCTGATATTGGAGAAAAGTATTTAGAGCTAGCATATAATGCACCTTTACGAATAAGAAAATTTTTAACCGAAGATTCAAAAACTGATAATAGATGTATTGCTGAAAATTATGAATCGTGGAGAGACAGTAAACCGTTTAATACAAAATGGGCAGCAGCAGGATTTCTATTCACCAAAACAACTTGGACAAAAGAAGTAATACTACCAGATAATATTAGATTTAACGGAGAAGAAGATTTTCAAACATTTATTAGCTTTTTAAAAGGATGGAATTTAAAAGTATGTTCAGAAGCTACTATATGGCATAATTACAACTTTAAAACTTCTTCTGATATTCCTTACAGAGAACATAATAATAAGTATTTAATTGAGGATTCCTCTAGTGAACTATTAAATAAAGAGCTATTTAAAGAAGGTTATGAAAGGAGTTTAGAAGAGTTAGAAGAGTATTTTGAAATAAAATTGAGAAGATGAATCAAACTATTTTCATAGCAATAGCAAGTTACTTAGATTACGAAATTAAGTATACGGTATTAGACTGTATCAAGAAATCTGATAATCCGAATAACTTATATTTCTCTATTTGTTTACAGTACGACGAAAAAACAGGAACCTCAGAGGGATGTATAGACGATTTAGTAAAGGATTATAACATTACTATAGATAAGTATCATTACTCTGAATCTAAAGGAGGGTGTTGGGCTAGAAACATAGCACAAAAAAATTATAACAATCAGACATACTCATTGCAGGTAGATTCTCATACTAGATTTATACAGGATTGGGATAAAATAGTAATTAGTGATTATACTAACTTAAAAGAAAAGGGTATCAAAAAACCTCTACTTTCTTTCTTACCTCCTGCCTACACCAGAGATGACAAACTAAATAAAGATTTAGAGTTTAAAGAAAAACAAAATTTATCTATTTTACAGATACCTAAAATAAAATTTATTTCTAAAGATTTTTGGCCCGAT
>Ga0222716_10002303_pt1 | contig 15509 bp, 10 predicted proteins | sample C33_13DmetaG_FD_165044 | JGI IMG/M metagenome (GOLD analysis project Ga0222716, IMG submission 165044) | Estuarine water microbial communities from San Francisco Bay, California, United States - C33_13D | ecosystem: Environmental > Aquatic > Marine > Unclassified | place: USA: California... | reverse complement strand
AATTATTATCTTGGAAGAGCTGATAGAGTTTATCTTTCTCCAGATGGTGGATTGAGTATTAAGTATGGTACTCCATCAGATGATCCAAAACTTCCTGATGAAGTTAGTGGTTCTTTGAATATTGCAAACATATTCCTCCCAGCATATCTTTACACAACAGAAACTGCAAGAGTGTCTGTTGTACAACATAAGAGATATCAGATGAGAGATATTTCTAAGTTGGAGCAGAGAATTAAGAGTCTTGAGTATTATAGTTCTCTAAGTTTGATTGAAACTAATACACTAAATCTCTTTGTTCCTGACTCAAATGGTCTGAACAGATTTAAGAGTGGAATCTTTATCGATAACTTCTCTACTTTGAATTCTCAGGATACTACTATTGGGGTTAAAAATAGTGTTGATCTTAAGAACAGAGTTCTGAGACCATCTCATTATACGACTGCAATCAATCTGGAGGTTGCATCTACTGCAATTGCAGGAATTGGAACTACAACTCAAGCAAATCAAGATTCCAGATTCGCTGAAATTGTTGCAGAAGGTGTTAAGAGAAAAGGACAAACAGTACTTCTTGATTATACAGACACTTCCTGGTTGGTACAACCATTTGCTACTAGAACTGAGAGTGTAACTCCTTACCTGGTACAATTCTGGAATGGTTCTATTTCTCTTGAACCGGATGTTGATATCTGGATTGATGTTAATAGACTAGAAACCAGAACTGTAGAAAATGAAGGTGCATTTGAGGCAATTGCTTCGGCACTTCAAGCAGAAGTCACTACTGCAGAAGATGGATCCAGACTTGGTGTTACTCCTGTTCAGTGGGACTCATGGGAAACTGTCGGTGTCAATGTTGATATTGATACAGACAGTACTGGTCAAAGAAGACAACTTTCTAGGGAACAAATTAATCAGGCAGGAATTCGAGCACCATGGGGTGCAACTGGTAATGCAACTACAATTAGAAATACCACTTCTCTGGATCAACAGAGAACAGGTTCACAATCAACTGTTACTGAAGTTATCAATAATGAAACTCTTGGTGATAGAGTTGTAAGTAGAGAACTGGTTCACTTCATCAGATCTCGTAATATTGAAGTTACTGCAAAACGTCTGAAGCCATTCACTCAAGTTTATCCATTCTTTGATGGTGTAGATGTTTCTAACTTTACCTTCAACAAACTGGTCGAAGTTCAAATGATTAGTGGAACATTTGTAGTGGGTGAGACTGTTAATGGTGAAATGGCTGCAGCCAATAATACTGAGAATGTTCAGGCAATAACCTTACCTTCAATTTCATTCAGAGTAGCAACTGCAAATCATAAGTACGGCCCATACAATAATCCATCTGATACTTATGTAGAGAGTCCATATGATAGGAACAATAATGTTCCTGCTACATATTCAGAAACATCTACAATTTTGAATGTTGATACTTTCAGTCTTCAAAATGAAAATCAACCTGAATTTGAGGGTAGAGTTAGACCTGGTATGGTTCTTATTGGTGGTACTAGTGGTGCAACTGCAGTAGTCAATTCTGTTAGATTGGTTACTGATAAACTTGGTGTATTGATTGGATCATTCAGAGTTCCTAATGTATCTGACCTCAAGAACCCTGTATTTGAAACCGGTAGATCTACCTTCAAACTTACGAATGATCCAACTAATAGTCCTATTGAAGGATTCTCAACAACCGCAGGTGAGGAGATCTTCTATTCTGAAGGTAGTATTGACAATACTCAAGAAGTAACACTTTCACTCAGAAATGCAAGAGTTGAAGTCAACAGTGAGTTTGCCGAAAATAGACAACTATCAGATACTGATACAGGTCTTATTCTAAGTGATGTTACTATTAACCCACCACCACCACCACCATCTCCACCATCTCCTCCTTCACCACCGCGACCTCCTGGTCGCGACCCTCTGGCACAGACATTCTTCATTAGTGAAGAAACTGGTATATTCATAACAAAAATTGATTTGTTCTTCAGTCAAAAGGATGACACACTTCCTGTTACTGTTCAACTTAGAGAAACTACTATTGGTACTCCAAACCTTACTATTCTTCCTTATTCTGAAATTGATGTTGATCCCAAGGATATTAACTTGTCTCTTGATGGAACTGTACCAACAACAGTTGAATTTGAATCGCCTGTATATGTTGCAGGACTGAAAGAATATTCTGTTGTTCTCTTATCAGATTCTCTAGAGTATAGAGTATGGATTTCTAGACTTGGCGAACCTGACGTTACAACTTTGGGATCAGAGTCTGGACAGAAATTGGTATCATCACAACCAATTCTTGGTTCATTATTCAAGTCACAAAACGCATCTGTTTGGACACCAAGTCAGTATGAAGACTTGAAATTCACTGTTTATAGAGCGAACTTTACAGGACAAGGTTTTGTTGGTTTCTTCAACCCAACACTTCCAACTTCACTTTCTCGTATTTCTAAAGATGCTATCAGTATCGACTCTAGAAATATTAGTGTAGGTATTGGAACCACACTTCAAGATACAGAACTTGAATTTGGTAATACCATTCTACAGGTAGGTAAAACTGGTCGTGGAACATTAGTAGGTTATGCAGGATCTGCAACTTCAACACTTACAATTACAAACTCTGGTATTGGTTATACACCTTCTTCAGGTGGTTATACCTTTGCAGGTGTTGCACTTACTTCAATAACTGGTAATGGACTAAATGCAACTGCTGACATATATGTTGAAGGTGGTATTGCAGTTGGTGCTACCATTAATACTGGTGGTAAGGGTTACTCAGTTGGTGATGTCTTAAGACCTCTCACTGTTGGTAATACTCAACTTGGAAGAAACATGAAACTCTCAGTTGGTGAGATTTCTGGTAATAATGAACTTGTTATTGACAATGTTCAGGGTGAGTTTGATACTCTCACACAACTCTCTTATATCAATAAGGCAGGTATTACTACTGTAGTTAATTCGGGTATTGGTGGAAATGCAATTCCAGTTGCACCAATTAGAATTAATAGTGATGGACTTCATATGCAAGTATTCCAGAGAAATCATGGAATGCATACAAGAATCAACCGTGTTACTTTAACAGATGTTGCATCTGATGTCTCACCTTCCACTCTGACAGTAAGTTACACTGGAACTGATACTGGACTTATTAGTGTTGGGAATACAAATGTCTTTGGTCAGTTTGAAGGTGTTGGTGTTGGAACTACTAATCCAGGATATGCCAAGATTGGTAAGGAAATTGTTTCCTATACTGGAGTCGCCAACAATACTTTGACTGGTATTACTAGAGGTATTGATAATAGTCAGGTAACTAGTCACAGTGTTTCTGACTTGGTTTATAAATATGAACTTGACGGTGTTTCACTAAGAAGAATTAATAGGACACATAATCTTGGAGATGTGACTAAGGCCAATCCTATTGGGCTTGACTACTATAATGTCAAGATTGATATGGACGACACAGATTATGGTATTGACAGGTCTGCAGGTACCGTTTTTGGATCAAGATACTTTGAAACTAATGCAAAGGCTGGTGGTACTAATGCAAAAGGTACTTACAACTTACCTTTCAACCTAATGATTCCTAAGATCAATACTATTGAACCGAAAGGAACTGATGTTGTCATTCAGGCAAGAACCATTTCTGAGACCAGTATTTCTGGTGGAGAAGCTTCTTATGTTGATAAGGGTTATACAGAAGTCACAAACTTCAGAAAGAACTACTTTGAAGATCCTAGAATGATTGCTTCTCAGATTAATGAGAACACATATCTCACTACTCAACCTGGTAATAAGTCCTTTACTGCAGGTATTAACCTCTTCAGTTCAGACAATAGATTGTCACCAGCAATTGACCTAGACAATTCTTCTATTGTATTTGTGACCAACAGAGTCAATGCACCAATTACAAATTATGCAACTGATCCTAGAGTCAATACAACAGTTGATGATCCAAATAACTTCACTTATGTAAGTAAGAATGTTCTTTTGGAGAATCCAGCAAGTGGTCTGAAAGTTTATCTTGATGCTTACATCTCTAGATATAATGATGTTAGAGTATTCTATGCATTAGATCAAGATGATTCTCTGGCAGATGAGACTGTATTTGTTCCATTCCCTGGTTATGGTAACTTTGATGTCGATGGAAACCTTATCAGTCAGGTTGACAATGACGGTTCTTCGGACATAAACATTCCTAAGTATGATGACTTTATTGTTCAAAGTCCAGGAATTGACCAATTCAGAGAGTATACATTCAGTAATGATAATCTTCCTGCATTCAAGTCATTCAGAATCAAGATTATTGGAACATCGACCAACCAGTCAATTGTTCCTCAGTTTAGAAACCTACGTGCAATTGCTCTAGCATAATATGGACATGTTACCAATTGAAGGTAAGGACGGGTATTTTAGGGATACCCGTTCTAATGCTATAATTAACAAAAATGAAAATGATTTTAACATGTATATGACAAATCATAAAAAACTTTCTTCTGATAAGGAACGAATCAACGACATTGAAAATGAACTTGGTAGCATTAAGGGTGATTTGAGTGAAATTAAGATGATGCTTAATCATTTTATGGACAAACATAAATAGAAAAAAGAATGTTCTATAAATGGCTAAACCCGCTTCTAGACAAGAATTAATTGATTACTGTAAGAGACAGTTGGGTTATCCTGTCTTGGAGATTAATGTTGCCGATGAACAAATTGAAGATTTGGTTGATGATGCCGTTCAGTTGTTTAATGAAAGACATTTTGATGGTGTAAATAAGGTTTTTCTCAAATATCAATTAACTCAAGACGATATTGATAGAGGAAAAGCAAGACCACCTGGTGCTTCAGGAAGTAATCAGACAGGAATTGCATCCACAAGTGCAACAACGTCCATTGTTGGGACTGCAACAACGTTCACTTACTACGAAAATAGTAATTTTATACAAGTTCCTGCAGATATTATTGGAATTGAAAAGGTTTTTCAGTTCAATAATACTCTTGGATCTGGTATGTTTAATGTAAAATACCAATTTTTCTTAAATGATGTGTTCGGTCTTTGGGGCGGAGTCACAGCAGCCTCTGGATATGACATGTTGTCATATTCAATGACTATGAGTTACCTGGAAACGATGAATTTCCTCTTAAATACTCACAAACATATCAGATTTAACCAAAGACAAGATAGAATGTATCTTGATATTGACTATGATACTGTATCAGTAGGTGAATTCTTGGTTATTGAGTGCTACAGAGCCATGGATGGTACAGATTATACTAGAGTTTGGAATGATTCCTTCCTAAAACCATACCTTACATCCCTAATTAAGAGACAATGGGGCCAAAATATGATGAAATTTCAAGGTGTTAAGTTACCTGGTGGAATTGAACTGAATGGAAGACAAATGTATGAGGATGCAGAGAAAGAATTAGAAGTAATTAGAGAAAAAATGTCCAATACTTATGAACTTCCACCGATGGACATGATTGGCTGATATGTTAAATCCATTTTTTCTCCAAGGATCACAATCTGAACAAAATTTAGTTCAAGATCTTATCAACGAACAGTTGAGGATGTATGGTGTTGAAGTATATTATATGCCCAGACAGTTTGTGACTGTAAATACTGTTATCAAAGAGGTTATTGAATCGGAGTTCAATAACTCTTACCCAATTGAGGCGTATGTTGACAGTTATGAAGGATATGGTGGTCAAGGAACACTTTTAAGTAAGTTTGGAATACAAAATTATGACGATTTGAAGATTATTATCTCAAAAGAAAGATACGAGAACTATATTTCACCTTTAGCAAAATCTATTTCTAATGGTAAACTGACATCAAGACCAAAAGAAGGTGATTTAATTTATTTTCCTCTTGGTGACAGATTATTTGAGATTAAATATGTCGAACATGAGCAACCTTTCTACCAATTACAAAAAAATTACGTTTATACACTGACTTGTAGTTTGTTCCGTATCGAAGATGAGGTTATTGATACTGGTGTCGATGAAATCGATGATAATACTCAAGATCATGGTTATATTCAAACTCTTCAGATGATTGGTGCTGGTTCTACCGCAACAGTAACAGCAGGTATTTGTACTGTTGGTGGTGTTACTGACGTATTCATTAAGAATATGGGTAATAATTATAATCATAGTCCAATTGTAGGTTTCTCATCAGCTCCTGCTGGTGGAACTATGACTGCCGGTATTTCTTCTATCACCAATGATTATGTCAATTGCTCAGGTGGGTCTGGAGGAAAGATCAATGCAGTTTATATGTCCAACTCTGGTTGTGGATATACTGTTACTCCTTGGGTATCATTCACAAACTTAACTAATAAGTCTGGAGCAGGAGCAGCTGCAACCACACGACTTGGAAATGGAACTATTCAAAGTGTTTCTATTGCCAATAGTGGTTCTGGATATTTGACCAATCCACTAATTTCTTTCTCTCCACCAGTTGGAGGAGGTACGTCAGCAACTGGTATTGGTTATATTAACGTTGCTGGTAACGTTACAGACACCTATCTAATACATGCTGGTACTGGTTATACTACTGGAGATCTTCCTATTAATGGAACTGTTGATAATCCAACTACTGGAGTTGGAGCAACGGTTGGTATAGGAACATATTTGTTCAATGAGATTATACTTGGTTCGACTTCTGGAACAACTGCGAGAGTCAATAGATGGACTTCTTCTACCTTGGAACTTGAGATTAGTATTGTGTCTGGTGAATTTACTTCAGGTGAACCCATTTATGGAACTGAATCTGGAGCACTGTATTCGGTAATGATACAAAAACAAGATGACTTTGTCACACCATTTGCAGATAATGATACTATTGAAACAGAAGGTGACAAACTAATTGATTTTAGTGAAGTCAATCCATTTGGAATGCCTTAATCTAAATAGTTATAATATAGAGCAGGATAATGTTTGAGTATTTTTACAATGAAGTCTTTCGATCCGTCATTATTGGATTCGGAACTCTTTTTAATGGGATAGAGGTTCGTCATAAAGATGGAGATAATGATACTTTTAGTGTCATCCAAGTTCCTCTTGCTTATGGACCCACTCAAAAGTTTCTTGCAAGAATGGAACAAGAGGCAAATCTGAATCGTCCAGTTCAGGTTACTCTTCCAAGAATGTCCTTTGAATTCACTAATCTTGAATATGACCCAAGTAGAAAAGTAACTCAAACACAAACAATCGTAACTGAAACACCAGATGGTTCTATAAAGAGAACCTACGTTCCAGTTCCATATAATATGACAGTTCAGCTTTCAATTATGACAAAGTTGAATGATGATATGTTACAGATTGTCGAACAAATCTTACCATACTTCCAACCTGCATATTCACTTCCCATCAAGTTTTTAGGTAACTTGAATGAAGTTAAGTATGTTCCAGTCAACCTTGATACCATTCAGATGGAGGATGATTATGAGGGAAATTTTGATACCAGAAGAGCTCTTGTATATACACTGACATTTACTGCTAAGACATACGTGTACGGCCCTGTGAAGGATGTTAGTAGTGAAATCATTGATAAGGTTTCTCTCGGTTATATTGCCGGTTCTAAAGGTTCTAGGACTGCAGAGAGAGATCTTACTTATCAGGTTACTCTTAGAGCAACCAAAAATTATGATGGAGACGTTGTAACCCTATTGTCAACAAATGTTGATCTTGATGATGGCGTCATCGAAGTTGATGATGCAACAAATATTCCGGTCAGATCTTATATTGTGATCGACAAAGAGTCGATGTATATTAAATCCAAGAGTGGCAATAAACTTATCGTTGATAGGGCTCAAGATGAAACACCACTTGAGAACCATCTACTAGGTTCAAAAGTTGGTAAGATTACTGCAGCAGATAATTCTCTGATTGAAATCGGTGACAACTTTGGTTTCGATGGTAATGTTTTTTGAGAGTAATCCATGACTAAAAAGTATGATGAATTAGACCAAACTTTTGATGTTTCTTCCACAGAAATAGAAACTACACCAGTAGAGACGGTTGTGGAAAAAAAGATTGAAAAGATAACCTCTCGTTCCGAAGATATTAAAAAAGACTACGAATACACCAGAGGTAATTTATATTCTATTATTGAAAAGGGACAGGAGGCTATCAATGGTATCTTAGAACTTGCTCAAGAAAGTGAGATGCCAAGAGCATATGAAGTTGCTGGTCAGTTGATCAAGAACGTAGCAGATGCAACAGATAAGTTACTTACACTTCAACAGAAATTAAAAGATGTAAGTGAGGAAAAAGACCTTAAAGGTCCAACAACTGTTAATAATGCATTGTTTGTTGGTTCTACCGCAGAGTTACAAAAACTCTTGAAAGAGAAACCTCAAAATAATAAATAATTAAAAAGGATAATGACAGTTAATCCAGTAATCAATATATCTATTCCTCAAGGAGCAGATTTTTCAGAAACTTTTCTTTCTACTAAATCTGATGGTTCTCTTTCTAATCTTGTAGGATTTACTGGAATATCTAAGTTAAAAAAATATCCAGACTCACCAATCATTTACAATTTTGCTGTTGGTATTAATACCATAACATCAAAAGTCTCTATTGCAATGACAGCACCTGTTACCACAAAGCTGTCACCAGGAAGATATCAATATGATGTTGTTTTGACCTCCTCTACTGGAGCAGTAACAAGAATGGTTGAAGGTTCTGCTATAGTGACAGCAGGTATTTCCACTTAAAACAAAACATTGTTAGATTACGGAGAATAGTAATACTGATAAATAGTGTATCAGGGAGAGAAATCCCAAAGTATTATTACTGATAGAATGTCTAACAAAGAGGATCTGCCATCAATAAACGATTATCTAGAGGATAGTAACTTACCCTCATATAAAGATTTTAAAGAAGAAAAGCAACAACTTCCATCAGTAAAAGATTATATTTCAAAATCGTCCAAAGAAGAAATTTTGGTCGAGGAAACAGTAAAAGATATTGACCATGTTTTATCAGAGACTGCTCCAGAATGGGCAGAATTGGTACGTCTCGTTAATGATTTAAGAAAAGAGATACCAGAAATACCAGAAATAAAATACTATGATGAAGAATTAAGTAATCTAAGTAGTAAACTAACTCATATTGAGGAATATTTTACACAGTTTGATCAAAAAAGTAATAAAATTGATGACTTAGATGTAAAGAATGAACACCTTGAGGAAAAATTAACTGAAATTGAATCAAAAATACCCGAAATTCCAACAATAAGGTATTATGATCATGATATTGAACATATTAATGACAAAATAACACAGTTAAGGGAAGATGTATCATCTTTACCTGAGATCAAACACTACGATAGTGATATAGCTTCTCTTGTAGAGGAAATTAATAAAGTAAAATCAAGAGATGTTCCCGATTTTAGGTGGATTGGTAATACTTTTAATACTATTGATGAAGATTTTACTAGAGTTCAGGGACATCTTGATGTAATTAAAGAGAAGATATCTTTTGAGGTGTCAGAACTCAATGAGAATATTCAAGTAAATAATTTTGAGCAAAATGTAAATGTCAAAAATCTTAAAGATAATATCAGTGAAAAAATTGATCAGACTAATAATCAATTAACTGAAACTAAAGATAAGATATATTCTGAACTGAGTAAGTCATCATTAAAAATTTGGGAATATCATAGAGAGTTTAAGGACGATGATAGAAAACTAAAGAAAGCAATTCTCAGTGAGCAGAATAAGTTAAAACAGAAGTTAGAAAAAGATATTACTTCTGTTAACGAACAAAGTACTAAAACAGATGAGACTCTCTTAAAGTTTTTTAATGATCTTAAAGATGAAGTAAATTCACTTCCAGAGGTCAAATATTATGACAGTGAAATATCTTCTATTACAAAAGATATTGATTCTTTAAAAGTAACTGTTAGTGAACTTAGAGATATTGCTTCATTAATTAAGAAAGACCAAAAACAGTTACAAGAAAATTATCTCCTCAATGAACCACCATCAGTAAAAGAAAAAGCAGGTGGACAAACTGATCCATTGACACCACTTGATCAGAAGTTTGCAACTCTTGATGATCTATCAAATCACTACAGACTTTTCATTAATAGGATTACTACTCAACTCTCAACGATGGGTGGTGGTGGAGCAGGATTCATCAAAGATCTTGACGATGTTAGTTTTGATCAGACAACAGGAACTAATAAACTTTTAATTTATGATGGATCTAAGTGGGTAGGTATTGCTAGCACTGCTTTAGGTGGTGGTGGAGATGCTGATTCTGCATCAAAACTTGTCCTTGATGTTAGAAACCAAAACATTGGTTATGGATTAACTATCGGAACACCTGTATATCAAGTTGCATATAACAGTGGACAGGACAGATTAGACGTTGAGGAATCAAGAGCATCCAACTCAACAACAATGCCTGCAAAGGGTGTTGTAAGTGAAGATCTTGCTAACAACACTAATGGTCAAATTATTGTTTATGGAGAACTTGAAGGAGTTAATACATCTGCATTTGATGTTGCAGATGAATTGTATGTTGCTCCTGGTGGAGGACTTACAAATGTAAGACCTACTGACCCAACACATCTTGTTCAGAAGATTGCCGTTGTTCTTAAAAAATCTGCAGGAAATGGTGCCATTCTTGTTTATGGTGCAGGTAGAACAAATGATGTCCCCAATAATATTAGTATTGCTGGATCTATAACTGCTGTTGATGGATTTTTCTCTGGAAATGTATCTGTTGGTGGGACAATTACTTATGATGATGTCAAACATGTAGACTCTGTTGGTCTTTCAACATTTAGAAGTGGTATTGAAGTCAACACCGGGACTGCAACAACTGCCCTTTTAGTTCGTGGTGATGCAAGAATTACCGGTATCCTCACTATTGGTACTGCATCTGTCACTATTGATGGTGACAATAATACCATCACAACTGGAATTGTTACCATCACCAATTCAGAAGTTACCATTGGTGATAATGTAAGAATAAATGCCGGTGCCACTGGTATTAACTCTGCACCAAATGTTTTTTATGTTGCCAAAGACGGTAATGATATTAATAATGGAACATCTATTGATAATGCAAAATTGACTATTGCTAGTGCTGTAGGAGTTGCACAATCTGGATCAGTCATCAAAGTATTGTCTGGTAACTATGTTGAAAGTAATCCTATTACAGTTCCTGCCTTTGTTTCTATTGTTGGTGATGACCTAAGAAGTGTTAAAGTCTTACCAAATAACACTACCAGTGATTTGTTCCATGTTAATAAAGGTTGTAAGTTAGCAAATATGACCTTCTCAGGTCATCTGGCTCCAGCAGCTGCAGTTGCATTCCCAACTGCGGGTGCTACTAATGTCGGTGGTGGTAAATGGAAAGGCCCATATATCCAAAACTGTACTAGTGACACCACTACTGGAACTGGTATTAGAGTCGATGGTGACAAGGCAGTCAAAACTAAGTCAATGAATGTTGATGCCTTCACACAATATAATCAAGGTGGTGTTGGTGTTGCGGTTACAAATGAAGGTTATGCACAATTAGTTTCTGTATTTACTATTTGTTGTGACAAAGCAGTCACAGTCCATAAAGGTGGTCAAGCAGACATTGCAAATAGTAATTGTAGTTTTGGTACTTTTGGTTTAGTTGCTGATGGCATAAGTCCTCAACAATTTACCGGTATTGTTACTACTAATGCTGCAGTAAGTCAGGGCAATATTTCGGTTAATCTTGGGGCAGAAACTACCAGACCGTATGATGGGCAGGTGGTATACTTTGATCAACTCTATAAGTCTGTAAAATCAATTTCTATCACAAGTGGTGGTAGTGGATATACCAGTACACCATCTGTAACTGTGTCATCTCCTACAGGTCCAAATGGTGAGGTAACAACAGCGTTTGCAACTATTGAAAATGGTGTCGTAACTGAAATAGATATTATCAGTAGTGGTAGCCAATACACAGGAACTGCGACAGTTACTATCTCTGCACCTGACACTGGTAATACTGCTACAGCAACAGCTAATATGGAGGATACCTACTACACAATAAATAGTTCTACTCCTATCACTGCCGGGATAACTACACTAACTCTTGCTGAAAATCTACTCAACACAGTTGGGATAGCATCTACGGCATACTTCTTCCAACAAAGTAAAATTATTGCCAGTTCTCATACTTTTGAGTATATCGGTTCTGGTAATGACATCACAACAGCAACACCTAAGAGGGGTGGTGTTACCATTCAAGAAAATGAAGTTGTGGGTCAGAATGGAGGAAAAGTGATCTATACTAGTACGGATCAAGCTGGTAATTTTAGAATTGGAGATGAGTTCCAAATTAATCAAAATACAGGAACAATTAGTGGAAGAGCATTCTCTAAAAGTTTGTTCTCAGAAATGACACCCTTTATCTTAGCACTCAGTTAAATGGCACAATTAGCTCTCAACAGATTTCAGACAGTAACTTTAGATCTAACAACAGTAGATCAGACAGCATATACTTCTCCTACAGGGTATACTGCGATTGTTCTTTATGCACATATTACAAATATAACTACAAGTTCAACAACCTTTACAATGTCTCATGTTAGATCATCGACATCAACAGAGATTTCAAAGGATGTCAATGTTCCTCCAAATGATGCATACGTTCCTATGGATGGAAAACTTGTTCTTGAAACTAACGATTCTATAAAGATATCAGCAGGTTCTAACAGTAGTTTAAAATTGATAATGAGTATCCTGGAGACTGCAAACTGATGCCAAAACTCATTAGTCAAAAAAACTTTCAAAATATTACCGTCAACAGTTTGACAACAACGGCAACTAGTCAAGTTCCTTTGGACATGTTTGATATTGATAGATTTCGTTCCGCAAGATATCAAATACAAGTAACCAGTGGAAGCAGTCATCATACAGTAGAATTTATTGTAGTTCATGATGGAACAACAACCTATAATACAGAATATGCCATCATTAGAACAAACGGTATTTTGGCAACTTTTGATAGTGATATTTCAACTGGAAATGTGAGACTTCTGGTCACACCATCCTCAAATTCATCAACTACATTTAAAACTGTAAGGACATCAATAAATACCTAAATAATAAGAGAATTCATACCAATGTCTGTAGTAACTGATCTTGAAAAAGGTTTAGTAAAACTGAATAATACAACCTATGATTCAGTTGATAAACTTATGAAGAAGGTTGCAAAAGATAATGACATCTCTGCAACAGAACTTCATCATAAGTTCAAGGCTAAACACAATATGATTCCCGACGATTGGATTAAAACACAAATGCAGGAAGGTAATCTACATAAGTGGTTCAAAGGATCCAAGTCTAAAGACGGTAAGTCTGGTTGGGTCAATGTTGTAACAGGTGGTACTTGTGCTAGTGACAAACCTGGTGAAGGAACCCCTAAGTGTGTCTCTTCGGCAAAGAGAGCTTCTATGACTCCTGCAGAAAGGAAGTCAGCACAAAGAAGAAAGAAAGCGGCAGACCCAAACCAACAATCAAAGTCTGGTGCAGCAAAACCAACTTACGTTTCCACAGATCCTAAGAAGAAAATGAAAGAATCAACAGATAATCTATCAGAAGTAGTAGGTGGTGCTGGAACTCTTATTAGACAGGGTGTAAAACTTGGTGGTAAGAAAGGTGGTCGTGCAGTTCAAAAAGGAACCACTGCTGCTACTGCCCAAGGAAAACAGATGGCCACTTCTGTAAAACAGGGTAACCAAAGTAAACTAGTTGGTGATGGAAAGAGTGAGAAGAGAGGAGCAGCAATTGGTGGAACTCTTGGTGCCATTGGTGGAGCATTGATTCCTGATGGTCCTGCCATGGTTGCCGGTGAGATTGGTGGTGGTATTGTTGGTTCCAAGATTGGTGGTAAGATCGGTAGACAGTTTGATAAGAGAGCACAAGTCAAAACACAGAATGAAGAAACAGATAAGAAAGGTTCAGGTTCTGGTAAGAAAGATGCTTGTTATAAAAAAGTAAAGGCATCTGCTTCTGTGTGGCCTTCTGCATATGCTTCTGGTCGTTTGGTTCAATGTCGTAAGAAAGGTGCTGCCAACTACGGTAAGTCAAAGAATGAAGAGTTTATGGCTCTTCCTGAAATGAGTGATCTTCAAATCAATGCCATGAGAAGAGCTGGTATTGAAGTTGAGGTTATTAATGAATTTTTGGGAACTGCAATTGCTGGAACAGTTGGTGCAGCAAAAGCTAAAGAAGGAAGTAGAGTAAAGAAAGCAGTTGGATCTGGTGCAGGATATGCAATTGGTGCAAAAACTGGTGAAACTGTTGGAAAACATGCAGGAGGAGCAATCGGTTCTGCAGTTGGAAGTGCAGCAGTACCTGTTGTTGGTGGTGCAGTTGGAAAAGTAGCTGGTAAGGCAATTGGAAAAGTGGTAGGTGGTATTGCTGGTGGTGGAGTTGGTGCGAAAGTTGGTAATAAGGTAGTGGGTGAAGAAGTCATTGGTGAGAAGTGTTGGGATGGTTATACTCAAAAGGGTATGAAGAAGAAGGGAAAAAAAGTAGTCCCTAATTGTGTTCCAGTTGGTGAAGAACTTGGTAATGGTATAGGAGGTGGTATTACTGGAGCAGTTTTGAATACTGTCCTAAAAGGGGCACAAACTGTACTCAAAAATCCTCTGGTTCGTAAAGCATCAACTGCATCGACTGTGACAAGACCTCTCGCTCTTAAAAGTGATTCTTCTAAAAATGATGTCAAAGAAGAAACTATTGAAGAGGCTGTAAGAATTCCAGCCAAAACCGGAAACATCTATATGGTTGGGTTTAGTTGGAAAGGTAGATATATGCTTATTAAATTATTCTTCCCAACAGTTCATAGACCTTCAAAAAAAGAAGTAGTTGATGCTATTGAGAAAATTTATCCTGGTGCATTAGTTCAGAGATATGATATGGCAACATATCAACCAGGAGAATCTCTTCTTCATGTTGAAGAGCATGATAAATCTAGTAAGAGTTGTTCTAAAGGTGAATACTATTGTAATGACTCCAAAAAATGTAAATCAATTCCTAAAGGTTATCATGTAATGCCAAACGGGGATCTGATGAAAGATGAGGATCACGATGAAGGTGAAGGTGGTGATGTGAGTGAAGGAGCTTCATGGACTAAAAAAGAAGGTCAGAATAAATCAGGTGGTCTTAACGAAAAAGGACGTAAGTCTTATGAAAAAGAAAATCCTGGTTCTGATCTAAAAGCTCCTTCAAAGAAGGTTGGTAACAAGAGAAGAGCGTCATTCTGTGCAAGAATGAAGGGAATGCGTAAGCGCCAGAAACCATCTAACAACACAGGCGAAGACCGTTTGTCAAAATCCCTCAGAGCGTGGAACTGCTAAGTAACTTATGAGTAATACTGATATTTATTTGGGAAATCCAAATCTCAAGAAAGCAAACACTGCTATTGAGTTTACCCAAGATAACATTGAAGAATATATTAAGTGTAAAGAAGACCCGGTTTATTTTGCTAAAAACTAT
>Ga0222716_10002297_pt1 | contig 15528 bp, 25 predicted proteins | sample C33_13DmetaG_FD_165044 | JGI IMG/M metagenome (GOLD analysis project Ga0222716, IMG submission 165044) | Estuarine water microbial communities from San Francisco Bay, California, United States - C33_13D | ecosystem: Environmental > Aquatic > Marine > Unclassified | place: USA: California... | reverse complement strand
AACGCGACTAACCGGATAAAGTAAAATGCTCCAAGCTCTGATAGCTCCTGTCGCTGGACTACTAGATAAGTTCATAGAAGACAAGGATCAGAAGAACGCCCTGGCCCATGAGATAGCTACGCTAGCGACTAAGCAGGCACATGAAGCAGCTATAGGTCAGATAGAAATAAACAAGGCAGAGGCACAACATCGTAGCATGTTTGTTGCTGGGTGGAGGCCCTTCCTTGGCTGGGGATTATCCTTTGCAATGTTGTGGCATTTTGTCCTCGCTCCTGTGACAGTTTTTATCTTTGCTTATTCAGGTATGACAGCACCTGATCTACCTGTGTTCGACATGGACTCACTCCTTACAGTTTTGATGGGCATGTTAGGACTTGGTGGTCTCCGTACATTTGAGAAATACAAGGGAGTAACTAAGTGAGCAAGGCTAAGACTGTAGGGCTTCAGACATGGAGACCCTTAAAACATAAACACGCTACAAGTATTGGACACGGTACAAACTCAAGACCAAAGAATAAACATAAGTCTTGGAAGAAATACAGAGGTCAAGGTAAATGACTGGCTTTGCGTTATCTAAACGTAGTCTAGAAAAACTTGAAGGTGTAGAAGAAAAACTTAAGATAGTAGTTATGAGGGCCATACATTTAACTAAAGTAGACTTTGGTGTTATTTGTGGCCTTCGTACTCTTGAAGAGCAAAAACAGTTGGTCGAATCTGGTGCATCACAGACGTTAAAGTCTAAGCACCTAGAGGGCCAAGCTGTAGATTTAATGGCGTATATTGGTTCTCGTGGTTCATGGGAACTAAACTGATACGATGATATTGCAGACGCAATGAAGCAGGCTGCTATTGACTTAGATGTCCCACTTCGTTGGGGCGCTGCATGGACAATTCCTGACATTCGACAGTGGAATAGTACAATGGAAGAAGCCATGCAATCCTATATTGCCACAAGGCGTGAACAGGGCAAACGTCCCTTTATAGACGCCCCACATTTTGAACTGGTGTAGATATGAGCTTATACGAAAACATAAACAAGCGAAAGAAAGCTGGAACAAGCCGTCCAAAGAGTAAGTCAACTATTACTCCTAAGGCATATGCCAACATGAAGGCAGGGTTTCCTAAGACTGACAAGTATAAGAAGAAACAAAAATGACAGAACAAAAACTGATGGACGTGTTGCACGAAGCTGTAACCAATGAACTACTAGCTCGTGTACAGAGTGGTGAGGCAACGGCAAGTGAGCTGTCAGTTGCTGTTAAGTTTCTTAAAGATAACGGTGCATCCCTCGATGTAATAACATCAGAAAGTCCTATGGCTGGTCTTCTGGAGTCTTTACCCTTTGAAGTAGCGGAGAGTATACAGTGAGAGGACATAATGCAAGTCTAACATCTAAAGTTGTTACACTACCTGCTGACCAGTCTTGGGTAAAGATACTGGATGATAATTCTACTCGCATGTATCTATGTATTCAGAATGACCATGATGCACACTCTATTACAATAGGATTTAGTAATAATACAACAGCACCTACAACAGGTTTAAAATTAAAAGGTTCTGTTCAGACAGGTGACTTATCTGCCACATTTCAGTTTAATGTAGCACCTCTTAATGCTGTGTGGGCAAAAGTTAATGATGCTCATGCACATGATATTGAAGTGATCTACGACAACTAGAATACCGTTTAAAGGCGTTTTAAGCCCCGCTGAGGGGCCATCTAGACTTAAGAGGTAGGTATACCCCATGAAGAAGAGACAGGACGTCCCTGAGGCTCTGAGAGACTTTAGGAACTTTACGTACCTTGTGTGGCAGCATCTGGGTTTACCAGAGCCAACGCCAGTACAGTACGACATTGCACACTATCTTCAGCACTCTCCCAAGCGTTGTATCATAGAAGCCTTTCGTGGTGTAGGTAAGTCGTACATCACTGCTGCCTATGTAGTACATCAGCTACTATTAGACCCCGATAAGAAGTTCATGGTGGTCTCTGCATCCAAGGCTAGGGCTGACGACTTCTCTACATTTACTCAGCGCATCATTACAGAGCTGCCTATATGTAAGCATTTGGTTGCTAAGGATGGTCAGAGGTGGTCTAAGATAGCCTTTGACGTTGCACCTGCTAGGGCATCTGGTAGTCCCTCTGTAAAATCAGTTGGAGTTACTGGACAGCTTACTGGTTCTCGTGCTGATGTTATCATTGCTGATGACGTAGAGGTTCCTAACAATAGTATGACGCATATGATGCGTGAGAGACTGGCTGAGAGTGTCAAGGAATTTGACGCTGTGTTAAAGCCTGATGGAAAGATTATCTACCTTGGTACTCCACAGAACGAGATGAGCCTGTATAACACGCTACTCAGTCGTGGATACCAGATGAGAGTATGGCCTGCTCGCTATCCTACTCTAGAACGGGCTGAGAAGGCCTACGGAGGGCGTCTATCGCCTTTCCTGTATGATACCCTAGTAGAGAAGCAGGGGGCTGTGTACGGGCTTCCTACGGACAGTAAGAGGTTTGACGACGAAGACCTGATAGAACGTGAATTAAGTTATGGACGTAGTGGATTTGCTCTACAATTCATGCTAGACACGTCTCTGTCTGATGCAAACAAATACCCACTCAAGCTGTCAGACCTGATGATTATGTCCTGTGACAAGGATACAGCACCAGAGAAGATGGTTTATGGTGTGATGAAGCCTATGCCAGAACTGCCTAACGTGGGTTTAAGTGGTGATAAGTTCTATGCACCAGAAGATACGGTAGGTAGAGCTAAATACACAGGCTCAGTACTCGCTATTGACCCTTCTGGTCGTGGTAGTGACGAGACAGCATACGCAATCGTAAAGATGTTAAACGGTTTTCTGTATGTTGTAGACGCTGGAGGTATTGAGGGAGGATACTCTGCTAGTACGCTACAGCATCTTACAGACATTGCTAAGATCAATAGCGTTAATCTCGTACTTATTGAGAGTAACTTTGGCGATGGTATGTTCACTGAGCTACTAAAGCCCTACATGACTAAGACATACCCATGCACTATGGAAGAGGTTAGGCATAATACACAGAAGGAACAGCGTATTATAGACACGCTGGAGCCTATTATGAACCAGCACAGGCTGGTAATTGATCCTAAGGTAATACAGAAGGACTACGATAGCGTACAGAACATGCCACCTGAGAAGGGTGTGAAGTACATGCTAACCTATCAGATGACTAGAATTACCAAACAACGTGGAGCATTGGCTCACGATGATAGACTTGATGTATTGGCTATGGCTTGTCAGTACTGGGTTGACCAGATGGCTGCGGATGCTGATAATCAGATACAAATAAGGAAGGATGAACTACTAGAATATGAGCTAGATAAGTTCATGAATCACCTCAACTTAGGACATAGAGAACCACCACAGACAGGGTTCCTCAATTTCTAAAGTTACATCTATGGCTAGGAGGGTTGAACTATATACTATAACTTAACTGTAGTATGTTAAAGTTACTTCAACAGGGGTAACACTGGTTCTCCTCCTCCTCGTCGTACTCTGTTGAGGGTATTATGGGTAGGATTGTTTCGGGTTGTTAGACTATGGTCTAAAATTGGCAGAAAAATCTGAGGGGGTGTATAATAGTTGGAAGGTCAACTTTCCCCCCTTGTGGTAAATTTGCAACATGTGTAACAATTCTGCAACATGTCGTTCCAGCATTTTCAACATGTTTAACATTGTGTGGCCTATTTGCAACATGTGTGACATTTGTGCAACATTTTCTGTGTCTCTCTCTATCTGTTCTTTTTATGTTCCACATTCTCAACAATCCAGAACAATACCAGAACATTCTTTTATATTTTAAAGGTATAAATTTTTTTCAATTTTTTTAACTTTTTTTCAAATTAGCTATTGCAATCCAAAACTACCTAGTCCATATTCTTAAACATCGAAATGACGCTCTGACTTTCCAAGTTACGACTACCTTCGATGGGCTGAAAGAAAGCGCATAAGAGCTACGGCAACCTTGCTAGGTCAAAACAGAGTTGACGGGGACAACCTAAAAAACCCGCTAGTCGACGGACTACAAATAAACGGAACCTACCTAGTAGCAAATTCTACAAGATGGTAGATACGAACGGCCTAGAGAGCTAGGATAGTACTATAGAGATATAGGAACCGGAGCGGTAAAATTCCTGCCTATCCTCAGGGCGAGTGTCTAGGGGAGCGCATTGGGTGGAAACAGCCAATGACTACGGGATAAGCAGATGCACCATATGTGTATCTAGGCGGATTGAGTGCCTCTGTCTTTCAGTACTTACAAGGTGTAATAATGCACCTGTAAGCGACTAGGAGTAGACGCAATGAGAACCAAGACGACTAAATTCATGGGTAAAACTGTAGCAGTGTACGGCAAGCGCAAGCGCCTTGTTAAAAATAGGTTTGGCCTATCTATGGGGGAGACTTTCGCTGGTGTACACGTAGGCAAGACTAGCCATTATCTGTCTATGCCGTTCTTTTCTAAGCGTAAGTTTGGGGGAGTGCGTGACATTGTGAAAGCTGTTTGACATACAGGGGGCGACAGTGTAGGGTTTCCAACATTGTTGCACCTTGTAAGTACTGACTGATTATGGAGCGAGTGACATGAGTGTTGATAACATTGTAGCGATCTACAGACTATCTACTCCTGAAGAGAAATTGGAGGGGGTATTATGGTATGCACAGGCTCAAACTACCTGCATGCTAATAGCAGAAGAGTTAGACGTGCCCTTGCATATTGTAGTGGGTGTATGTGCAGCACTATCGCCAAACAACAAGTGGGATAGGAATATCGACAATACGCTAGACCTCATTAGAGCGTTTTTAGAGGGTGAAGATGTGGATAACGTCAAAGTTTCTACATATAACGCCATGAAGCGCAAAGCATGGTCTATCTTAGAGGAGATGCCTGACCATGATGGGGTAATAGATATACTTAATGGGCAAAAGATTGTATCTTTCTTCTGCAATATTGTGGGGGAGGATACCTGTACTGTGGACGGACACGCACGTAACATCTACTATGGTGAGCGGCATGGCCTTACCAGCGATAAGACTAACGTAGGCAAGCGTGAGTATGTAAAGATACAGGAAGCCTACGTCGAAGCAGGTAAGAAAGTTAGACTTAACGGCAGGCCTCTTAAGGCTTTTGAGATGCAAGCTATCACGTGGGTAGCATGGCGCAGAATACACGGCATAAAGTAGGAGGAGTAGATGAATAATCCTGAGTTTGAGAGAGCCTACGCAATTTATAGGGCGTCAAGGGTTCGCTTTAAGATGCGAGTGTGGAACCGTGAGAAATTCACAGAGTTCTTCTACACGATGCCTAAGGGCGACCAGAAGATATGCCTAGAGGTGTGGCTAGAACAAGCAACGAGAGGGTGAGGCTAAGGATGAGAGTAACTAAGAGGATGCTAGAGGTGCGTCTAGGCGCTATCAATAGGCGACTAGGCGAGGACTACTGGCTAAACAATGCACCTCACTATGGAGGGTGGCAACTGACAGCCAACAAGGGGAGTACCATCATACAGGGGAGACTACCACCTAAGCAGATGCTATCCTATCTTGAGGGCCTGCTAACAGGTATAGACATGAAGGAAGGGGCGTATAGATGAAACTAAATCTTGAAGTAAACACTGAAGACTTTGACGCAAAGCCAGAGGATTTAATAGAAAGTCTAGGTGTACTGCCTCACTGGGTGCTGGAGTTTAACCTACTCAATGGGGACGACTTGAAGAAGTATCTAGACATGAGGTATGGGTTTGGACTGTATGAGTTTGGAGGGGCTATAGATGAGGAGGGAACCTACATCAGTGCCTATAAGGAGGACGATAACCTGCCCTACGTAGCCAAGATGGGAACAGCACAGGGTACTGTGTACTTCTATCCATACGCTATCATTGGTATACCTACAAGCAATGGCTACTTCATAACAAGGATGGACTGATATGCGAAAGCTGTTATGGTTTAGTGTAGTATCTATGGTACTGTCATCATTTGCACTAGCAACGACAGCAGTATCATGGGCTATGTTGTATCTACTAATGATGACGGGGTGCTGATATGAGTGAGCTAGAACTTAGCTTCAAGGAGGTGAAGCAGATAGCAGGGTATGTCAAACATATCCTGAGGGAGAACCGATGGAATGAGGAGGATGACTGGTTTGAGTATGAGTGTGAGGACGAGGTAGTAGATATAAATATATGGAAGGATGACAATCAGTATCTAAAAGTTACAGTCTTTGCGACAATGAATACACCTAATGGGCTGGCAACTGATACAGATATGTGGTATGATTTGCCTATTGAACTGTTAGCATGATAGGGTGTATTCCATTACCAGTAACTTTTTTATAGAGAGGTTAGGATGTCTAACATTACACTAGACCTAGACGGTAATAAGTTTATCTCGTTCTATCAGGATGATGTATCAGGTCAGGTAGAGATACTACCTATCTACAATGAAGGCATGATGATAGGTGATCCAGTGCTGATTGATACTGCTGAAGAACTGATTGACGTACTAACAGCCTGCCTGAAGGGAGACTTCGCAGTATTCGAGAACCAATATGTCTTTGACTTTGATCCAACAGCCAACGATGACTGGCCTATAGATGGAGGAGATAAAGCATGAACATCTTTTATCTAAGTCCCTGTCCAATGACAGCAGCAGAGTACCACTGTGACAAACATGCTAGCAAGATGGTACTAGAGACAGCACAGATGCTGAGTGCAGCACACAGGTATCTAGATGGTGATGACTATGCTGATAGGTATGGACTGTATCGTATGGGTAAGGGTCATCTCAACCATCCATCCACCAAGTGGGTACGATCTAGTGTAGCCCACTACAAGTGGACAGTAGAACTATTCTGGTTTCTAGCAGAGGAGAAACAGCTACGCTTTGGTAAACCACACAAGTCTGCTGACTTGTTACATGCCTTATCAGTAGTACCAGATAACATACCTGATGAAGAGTTTATTGATCCACCTCAGTGTATGCCTGATGAATACAAGTGTGATGACACAGTGCAGGCCTATCGTAACTACTATCATGGTGAGAAACACTTTGCCAAATGGAACTACACGAACCAACCTTCATGGTGGAAGGGATACAGGTACTATGAGACGCAACAAGTATGATGATGCCTACATCATAGGGTATCACAACGGATACCATCTACTAGATTATGATAATCAGTATGATGCTAAAGCTATGCCACAGTACAACATAAAGTACAGGCATGGATATATAGATGGGAGAAACCTCAGGACTAGAGAGGAGAGAGAAGGGACATGAGTATGGGATATACTAGATGTCCTTTCTGTGGATCAGGAGAAGGGGAGAGATTGTTTGCTGTCGATAACATCTTTGAATGTTACTGCCTAACATGTAACACCTCGTGGGAAGAACAGGTTAGACAGTACGAACCTTTAACACGTCATCAACAGTGGATGTTAGAGGAGTATGGTGAGGAATGATAGCACTAGGATTAATCTGCATAGCAGTTATGATTGGTGTCATGTTTCTAGACAAGGACTACGAGAATGTAATTGGACTACAACTGGTAGCCATGCTAGGAACTGTACTGGTCCTGAGTATAGGAGTATGTTTAACATATCTAAGATAAGTTATAGGTAATGTTACAGGGGGTTCTGGCATGGTTGTAACTTTAGAAACTGACCAAGACTTATTTGAGCATCAGCTTGAACTTGAAACTGACATGCTAACAGGGGGTATACAACGCTTTAGGAAGGCCAGGGATAGGTCTATCGAATCGGGTAGGGAATCACACACGGTACACGGTAGAGCTATCATAGCCCGCCTTGTAGACGCTGTTGCTGTCGGTATAAAAGAATGGATAGACAATCCAACAAACATATCAAGAGACATAGCATGGAAGCGTGTCAAAGGTATGGATGTAGAACAGATAGCATATCTGTCTCTCGTCTGCTTGGTAGATAGTATAAGCAGAAAGAACACGCTACTCTATGTGGCACGTAACATAGGACTAAGCATAGAGATACAAGACAGACTAGACAGGTGGCTCAGAGATGAAGGGAGTATAGCTAACAACGTCATACGTGAGGCCATGAAGAAAGCCTATGGTGCTAGACGCTACGGCCTGACACACAAGATGAACAAGGATGGATACCAGCATACAGAATGGGAGAAGCCAGAGCGTGTGCATGTAGGGTTTAGAATGATTGACATCATCATACAAACCACAGGTCTAGTTAAACTACACACACAACAGACGGAACATAAGCGTAGAACTACGTATGTAAAACCAACTGAGAGTACCCAGGAATGGATAACTACTTTCAATACATACATGGAGACATCTCTACCACGCTACTTACCGTGTGTCATACCACCAAAGCGATGGACATCTGTTCGTGGAGGTGGGTATCATGGACATGACATTGCTGAACTACCACTAGTGAGGCGCAAATGAGTTTATCAAAACATTTGAATAGGCTATCACAGCAAGACTTAACAGAAGAGTACGCCTGTCTCAATGCCTTGCAGGATACTGAGTGGCGTATCAATACTAAAATCTTGGAGGTTATTCGTAACCTTTGGGACAACGGACAGGCATGGGGTAAGCTGCCTGCCAAGGATGACCTACCATTAGAACCTTATCACTTCACTAAGGATAAGGAAGAGATGACTGAGGATGAGAGGGAGGAGCTACGCAACTGGTCACGCAAGCGAAGCATTGTCTACTCCGAAAACAACCGCAGCTTGAGCAAGCGCATACAAGTAGAGAGAACCTTACAGATAGCAGAACAGTTCGCTAAGTATGATAGGTTCTACTACGTGTGGCAGAATGATTTCCGTTCACGCAAGTATGCAGCCAGCACCTTTCTCTCTCCTCAGTCTGCCGACTGGTCAAAGTCTATGCTAGAGTTTGGTTACCCTATGGCTATCAACAACTGGGATGATGCACGATGGCTGTGTATTCATGGTGCTAACCTGTATGGTAACGACAAGATAACACTGAACGATAGAGAACAGTGGGCATGGAACTTCTCTGATGAGGCGCATCGTATTGTAGATAACCCATATGATAATCAGGCATGGCTTGAGGCTGACAAACCATTTCAGTTTCTTGCTTGGTGCTATGAGATGTCTGCCCTCAACAAGCAGGGATGGGGATACGAGACACGTCTGCCTGTGTCTGCTGATGGTAGCTGCAATGGACTGCAACATCTGTCAGCTATACTGAGAGACGAGAGAGGAGGCCTTGCTACTAACCTGATACCATCTGATTTACCTCAGGATATATACACTCAGGTAGCAGAAGAAACTATTAGACGTGTGCAAAAAGATAACCATCCACTAGCTAAGGCCTGCCTACCCTTTATAGATAGGAAGCTAGCGAAGCGGCCTGTTATGATAGTGCCTTACTCTGGTACTCGTCATGCTTGCAGAAAATATATTGATGAGGCATTGCGAGATAAGATAAAGGAGGGGATGCCCAATCCATTTGGTGAGGATTTATTTGATGCCTCTGCCTATCTTTCAGGACACATATGGGACTCTATCTCCGGTGTCATTCAATCTGCAAGGCAGGTTATGACGTATTTAAAAACCATTGCAAACATCTATGCTGACCACAAGAAGCATATGGAATGGGTAACACCAACAGGATGGTTAGTCTTACAGCAATACTTTGATACGGAACAGAAGAGGATTAAGACACACATCTCTGGTAATGTAGTATCGTTATCCTTTCCAAAAGCATTAAGCGATACTGTACATAAGAAACGTACTGGGTTGGGTAGTAGCCCTAACTTTATTCACTCACTTGATGCGGCAGCTATGACCAAGACTATCAACAAGTGTATGCAGACAGGGATACAAGACTTTGCTATGGTACATGATAGTTATGGGACACATGCTCCCAACATGCTAGCCATGTCAGAAATTCTAAGAGAGGAGTTTGTAAGAATGTATGAAGAGCATGACGTTTTGACAGAGCTAAGACAACATGCTATTCTTACGCTTGGAACAGAAGACATACCTGTTCCACCCAGCCGAGGTAACTTAGATTTATCTAACGTACTAAAATCAGAATACTTCTTTGCGTAGGTTTCTAAAGTTACATCTAGGCATTATCACAACGAGGCGATAGGAGAAAAATATATGCTCGTTATAAAAGGCAATGCACTCTGGGCTAAAGTGTTTGAACCAGACACTCGTTATGTACCAGAAGGTGAGTATAGTATTCAGGTTAGTATGCCTGAGACTCAAGCCGCAGAAGTGTGTGAACAACTAGAGAACATGGCGCAAGCCAAGCTATCAGAAGTTGTCAAGGAACAACCTAAACTCAAGGCTGTCCTGTCCACACGTACTCCGTTTGATCTTGATACTGACGAGGCAGGTAACCCAACGGGTAACATCTTGTTTAAGACTAAGATGAAAGCCCGTGTTAAGTCTCGTGATGGACGGGTGTATGAACAGAAGCCCGCAGTGGTAGACGCAAAGCGTACACCAATGGACGGCTCTCAGTTGATAGGCAATGGCTCACTAGTTAAGGTAGCTGTTGAACCTGTACCATACATGATGCAATCAACTAAGCAGGTAGGCGTCACACTACGTCTGAAAGCTGTACAGATTATTAACCTTGTAGAGTATGGCAAGACTGCTACCTCTATCTTTGAAGAAGAGGATGGGTTTGTAGCCAGTGCTGTACGCAAGGACAATAACTCAGATGTCTTTCAGGATGAAGTAATTGACGATGCTGAAGGGGACTTTTGAGGAAAGGGTCATCGTTGATCTAAGTAACCGTGGCGTTTCATTTGAGTATGAACCAGACAGGATTACATACTCAGTGGAACGTCACTACATCCCAGACCTTCGACTGTCTGACACGTTGTACGTAGAACTGAAGGGATACTTTAGGCAGGATGCCCAACGAAAGATGAAGGCTGTTAAAGAACAGCATCCAGAGTTGGACATTCGCTTTGTATTTCAGAACGCTACGTCTACCATACAGGGAGCTAAGAAGAGAAAGGATGGGTCAAAGATGACCTGTGCAGAATGGGCAGACCGTAATGGTTTTGTCTGGGCAGAAGCAACAATACCTGAGGAGTGGTTGAATGGGTGATATATCAGACGGCAGTGAACAGAGTGCCTTGGATTCTCTTGAGTATGTAGAAAAAATTAAGAAAAAAATTAAAGACTATATGCAAATAACAAAGAAAGAGTTCTTCATTGTATATGGATATGAGCCTTACTTTGGTGTGTGGAAGACAGCAGGTTTAGTTGAACATCTTCAAAAGCATTGGAGTAAGGATGACCTTATTCATCATATGCTGAAAGAATACACACCAAGGAACAGAGGTCTGCTACTAGCTAAAGTCGATAGAGAAAAAAGAGAGATGGCAGCATGAGCATCATAGACATGAGTGAGGAGATTGTGTCTGAGGTTGATGTCAATGTAGAACTGGATGCTGAAGGTGTTCGTATTTCTGTCTACGTTGACGAGTGTGAGGTAGCAGACTTTGTAGACTATCAGACGATGGCTTACAAAATGGTAGCCGACAAGGAGAAGTATCCTAATGAGGTACTAGCTACGATAGCTGAAGAGTTAGCCAAGGTCATTGATATATTTGAGGAGGCAACAAAAGCCCTGTGGTTTGAAGATGATGAATGAGGAAGCAGAGTTCATACGACACGAACCCTGTCCTCACTGTGGCAGCAGTGATGCCAACGCTCTATACAGCAATGGTAATCACTGGTGCTTCTCATGTGAAACCCTAACCCCTGCCGACAAACAGACTGAGGCGGTAGCTATGCTTGAAACTGTTGATAGTGTGTTCCTAGATTTGGAGTACATGGAACTAAAGAAACGTGGCATCACTCAAAAGACTTGTGAGTTCTGGGGCTATGGTGTGTCCACGTACAAAGGACAGAAGGTACAGGTTGCTAACTACCGCAACAGAGCAGGTGACTTGAAGGCGCAGAAGATACGCTTCGCTAACAAAGACTTCACTGTTGTAGGTACACTCAAGGATGTTGGTCTGTATGGTGAGCATCTATGGAGGGATGGAAAGGGTGGTAGGTTCATCACCATAGTAGAGGGTGAGCTTGATGCACTCTCTCTGTCGCAGGCTATGGATAACAAGTGGCCTGTCTGTTCTCTGCCTTCAGGCTGTACCTCTGCTAAGAAAGCCATAGGTAAATCTATTGAGTGGCTATCTAAGTATGAGTATATAGTCCTGATGTTTGACAATGATGAACAAGGACAGAGGGCTGCTAAAGAATGTGCTGCTGTCTTGCCACCTAACAAGTGTAAGATAGCGACGCTGCCTCTTAAGGATGCTAATGACATGCTCGTCAATAGACGGGTCAAGGAAATGTTAGATGCAGTATGGGAGGCCAAGACCTTTAGACCAGATGGTATCGTAGCTGGCACAGAGATGTGGGATACGATCATTGCTAATGATGACAACTACTCAGTCCCCTACCCCTTCACTGGGCTACAGGAAAAGACTGGTGGCTGTCGTAGGGGTGAGATAGTCACACTCACGGCTGGCTCTGGAGTAGGCAAGTCACAGTTAGCTAGAGAGTTAGCACATAACTTCATAAGGCATGGGAATATTCTAGGCTACATCGCATTGGAAGAATCAACCAAGCGTACAGCACTAGGTCTTATGTCTATCGAGATGAACAAACCACTACACCTTAGGGGTGAAGGTGTACCACAGGAGGAGCTACGCCGTGCTTTCGACGCTACCGTTGGGTCTGGTCTTGTTTATCTATATGACCATTGGGGTTCTACTGATAGTGACAACCTACTCTCCAAGATACGCTACTTGGTTCATGGATGCGGCTGTACCTATATTGTGCTTGACCATATTAGTATTATTGTTAGCGGTCTAGAGGGAGGAGATGAACGTAGGCTAATCGACAATACAATGACAAGGCTTCGTGCTTTGGTTGAAGAGTTGAACTGTGGCCTTGTTCTTATCTCACACTTGAAGCGTCCGTCTGGTGACAAAGGACATGAGGATGGCGCACAAACTAGTATGTCACAGTTGCGTGGTAGTGCTGCTATCGGACAGCTAAGTGACATCGTGATAGGATTAGAAAGGAACCAACAAGATAAAGAGAACCCACACATCAGTCAGGTGAGAGTGTTAAAGAACAGATGGTCAGGTGAGACAGGGCTATGCTGTTCACTAGAATATAACACAACCACAGGACGAATGACCGAGGCTCACTTCCAAGATGAGGACGAGGACATAGAATTTTAACCAGTGCGGAGACACGGTATGAAATGTATATGGGATATAGAAGCAGACAACTTACTTGAGGAAGTAACACAAGTATGGTGTCATGTGTTCAGAGATGTAGAGACTGATGAGGTCCATACCTTTGACCCAACCCAGTTACAGCAAGCTATAGAATTTATGGACAAGACTGATGTATTAATTGGTCACAACATTCTAGACTATGACTTGCGTGTTATGGAAAAATTACATGGCTACACCTACAAGGGTGAAGTCATAGATACGTTGGTATATTCACGAACCATATGGCCTGATGTAAAAGAAATTGATTTCAAGTTACACACACGGGGTGACTTCCCCACCAAGTTAATAGGGCGACACAGCCTGAAGGCTTGGGGCTATAGGTTAGGAGAATTAAAAGGTACTTTCTCTGATAGCAGCGAGAACTTCGCAGAGTATTCTGATGAGATGCTTGCCTATTGTATTCAAGATACCTTGGTTACAAAGAAGCTCTATGAAAAAATACTTTCTAAAAAGTTTAGTCAGTCTGCCCTTGATATGGAAATGGAACTGCACACTCTACTAATAAAGCAGAGGGACTATGGGTTTCCGTTTAATACCAAGGCAGCACAGGCTCTCTATGCTACCCTTGCCCAACGCAAGGCTGACATTGAAGCTGAGTTGCAGGAAACCTTTGAGCCTACGATTGTAGAACTAAAGACTAAGACCAAGACTATTCCATTCAATCCTGCTTCACGTCAGCAAATAGCTGATCGTCTGATGAGTAGAGGATGGAAGCCTGAGGCATACACCGAGACAGGTGAACCAAAGGTAGACGAGACTGTCTTATCCTCTATCGAAATGCCAGAGGCAAGGCTACTCAGTGAGTATCTACTACTGAACAAACGAATAGGGCAGCTTGCTACGGGTAACCAGGCATGGCTCAAGATGGAGAACAATGGTAAGATACACGGAAGCGTTAATCACATGGGTGCTGTCACGTCTAGGTGTACACACAGCCACCCCAACCTGGCGCAAGTACCTTCTGTCGGTGCTGTGTATGGTAAAGAATGTAGGGAGTTATTCATTGCACCTCCCGATTATTCTCTTCTCGGTGCTGATGCTTCTGGTTTGGAGCTTCGTTGTCTTGCTCATTATATGGCCTCTTACGATGGTGGGTCTTACGCTAATGAAGTAGTCAATGGTGACATCCATACCAAGAACCAAGAGGCTGCTGGTCTACCTACTCGCAACAATGCCAAGACATTTATCTACGGATTTCTGTATGGTAGTGGCGATGAGAAGACAGGGCAGATTATAGGCAAGGGGGCGAAGGAAGGTAGAGCAATCAAGAAGAAGTTCTTGACTAAGCTACCTGCCCTTAAGTACCTGAGGGATGCTGTCTCTAAAGCAGCAGAGGATCGTGGTTGGGTTAAGGGTCTAGATGGTCGCATCATTCCCATAAGACACAGCCATGCTGCACTGAATACTTTATTACAAAGTGCTGGTGCTATAATCTGTAAGGCATGGTACGTATTCATATCACGTGCCATCAAGAAAGCTAACCTGGACGCCCAGATTGTAGCGTTCATCCATGATGAGGTGCAGCTAGTAGTAAGGAAGGGACAGGAAGATGCTACAGGGAAACTTATTCAACAGTGTATGCGAGAAGTACAACAGTACTTCAACTTCAGATGTCCTCTCGACAGTGAGTACAAGTACGGAAACAACTGGGCCGATACCCACTAATATAAACACAGTCTTTGAAGACGGTGAATGGTGGTACTGCGGAAACTCTACGGGAAGACGAAGAATAGAAGGGCATAATAAGAAAAATAAAAATAGAATGTTTGTTAATGGCAAGTATGTACCTAAGTCCCACCCATTATGGAAGGCAGGTAATTATAAATCTTTTGATGATGCTGCCTTCTCTAGTCTTGAGAACTATGAACGTAGTAATGAAGGCCAAGTGTATATCATAACCAATCCTTCTTGGCCTGAATGGGTTAAGATTGGTATGGCTGTGGACGCTGAAGATAGGTGCAATGGTTACCAGACTAGTAGTCCCTTTAGAGATTACAAAGTTGTGTATGCTGTTGATACCAAGGACAGACGAAAGTCAGAAGCACTAGCCCATATAGCTGCTGAGAAAATAGCAGAGCGTAGGGGTGAGTGGTTCAAGATGTCCATAGGACAGGCAAAGGAATGTATTCAACATGGACTTTGATTTCTTTTTTAAAGTCATACTCACAGCCAGCTTCTTTGG
>Ga0222716_10002289_pt1 | contig 15546 bp, 3 predicted proteins | sample C33_13DmetaG_FD_165044 | JGI IMG/M metagenome (GOLD analysis project Ga0222716, IMG submission 165044) | Estuarine water microbial communities from San Francisco Bay, California, United States - C33_13D | ecosystem: Environmental > Aquatic > Marine > Unclassified | place: USA: California... | reverse complement strand
CGCCCATCGCGCGTCCGTCGCGTCGCGCGCGCGCGCGCTTTTTCTTCCCGCGCCGTCGTCGCCGCCGTCGCCCGCGCCGTCGCCGCGCGCGCGCGTCGCGTCGCCGTCGCGCCGTCGCGCGCGCGCCATCGCGCCGTCGCGCGCGTCGTCGCCGTCGCGCGCGCCGTCGCCGTCGCGCGCGCCGTCATCGCCCCGCGCGCGCGTCTGCCGCGCGGACGCGTCGCGCGCGCGCGATCGATCGATCGCGCGCGCGCGCGTCGATCGACGCCGCGTCGATCGCGCGCGCGTCGCGACCCGCGCGCGGTCGATCGCGCCGACCGACCGCGCGGTGTCGATCGCGCGGCGTCGAAACCCTCGCGCGGGACGAGTCGCGAACCGACGCGGGAGGGACTCGGTCGTTACGCGGCGACGCAGCATTGATTGCCGCGTCGCGCGCGCGCGATGGCGCGCGATCGCGCGTCGCGAGCGCGCGCGCGCGCGATGACGCGCGACGGCGCGACGGCGACGTCGCGGCGCGCGCGCGCGAGCGGCGGACGCGCGCGCGCGAGGGGCGGGCGCGCGTCGACGTCGGCGACGGCGTCGGCGAGCTCGAGCGGGACGTCGACGGGGACGAGCGGGACGACGAGCGACGCGACGGGGACGAGCGAGAGCGAGAGCGAGAGCGAGAGCGAGGGCGAGGGCGAACTCGAGATGGGAACGCGCGAGCGGGGGTTCGTCGGACGCGTCGTGGGGGCGCTGACGCCGGCGAATTGGGGATTCATGCGGAGCGGCCGAGACGAGGGCGCGAGACGCGAGAGGGCGGCGAGCGAGAGCGAGAGTGAGAGCGATTCCGAGGACGAGGACTCGAGTGGTGGGGTAGGTGAGGTGTCTGAGAGTGGTGAACGCGAGAGCGCGACGAGCGAAGGGTCGAGCGAGGAGGAGACGGACGCGAAGAGACGGACGAGCGGCGACGAGGCGACGACGAAGAAGGCGGATGAGGAAGACGACGAACGATCGTCCCCGAGGAAAGCTCGACCGAGTTGGGCGCGGAAAAGCGCGCCGATAGAGCCGACGCCTTGGTTAAATCGCGATGCCGCGTACGGTGGACCGTTCCGGGACAACATCAAATCATTTCTGAATCGATACGCCGAGTGCGACGGAAGATACACCGAGGTCGGGATCATGGGATACTCCGTGGTGCTCTCTAAAGGTCAGCCCCACGCGACGACGCTGCGCATTTACGAAGAAGTCGTGGAGGAATCCGAGCGCGCGCACTGCGATTGCTGTCGATGCATCGGTTGGGTGCATCATCCGGTGAACAAGAAGCAGTATCATTTCATCGTGCACACCGATTTCAAAGCTCGGAACAAACCCGAACTCACGGGTAAGCGCATTTGTCAGCTCTGCTGCTGTGCTGTGAGCTCGAGCGAACGAAAGTGCTCGGTATGCGACGAAGTGGACAAAGAATGTTCAATTTTAGATCACCAGACACATCTTTTACACGGCATGATTCACGCAAACGGTTTTGGTCACCTGAAACGCATCAATGGGCGCGAAGCGGGGAGCATGGCGCTGAGTGGAACGCAATTAATGGGTTTATGGGAAACAATTTGCTATCAGCTTCGCGCAAGAGAGGTGAGTGTGGAGGATGTGAGTCAGAAATACGGTGTAGAGCTTCGTTTATTGAACCCGGTTTCACGCGGAGCGACGTGGTACGGGACGTACGGCTACATCTTCGGCAAGGGAAGCTTCGGGAACACCCTGATGACACACAAGCGAGCGAGCGAGCTTTTACGCAAGTTTCCAGTGCGACAACTTCGTAACGACTTTTCGTACGTCAAGGATCTTTTAGATAAGGAAGGAAACGAAGACGCCGTGGACGTCGTGGCGTTGGTGGACAAGTATGTGAAAATCTTCAACAACGAGGATATCGGGATCAACACCGTGGGTGATTTGGTCAACAACGTGATGATGTTGCAAAGAGATATTCGTCTGGCCGTTAAGGAAGGTCGCCGACCGCCGGAGCGATTGGCCCTGCACGGCGTGGCTGCGGTTTTAGCGGGCACAAAGATTGTCGACAAGAAGGGCGAGTACAAGCGCAACATCACAGATTCTCCGAAATTAGCCAGACGTCCGCCACCGAACACCCAACAAGTGGCAAAGAAAGCAAAGACAAGCGCAGCCCCTCCGCCGCCGCGGACCGAGCGAGCTCGCGCGCTTCGGCGTCGCGACGAGGAAAGTCCGGCTGTTGCGCCAGAGGATATTAAAATCAACTTGCCGAGTGATCCTATGGTACACTGGGGCTTGCACGGTCGGGACTCGCACCATGCGCCGAGCACGACGTCAAGATGGAGTCAAGCGAGACTCAACGTCGCGGCAAATGCGTGCGTACTCGCCCTGAACGATCAGCGAGACCGATGGATTTCTAGACAAGAAGTTCGCGCCGGTGCGAGAGAAAAGGGCATTGGCGACACTGGACTCTTGGATCACATCTTGAAGACGATCAACGACCGCCAAGTGACGCTTCCGAGTGGACAACAGTGTATCGTTCGTCGTCGTCAGGGTAAGAATCAGATGGAGTTCACGTTAGAGATGACACGCTCAAAGCCGCCGCAACTTGTCGCCATCAAGGACGAAGCGCCGACGTCCGTGAAAGTTGAGCCGCGATCGGAAGTCACGCCAGCGAAAATGCTCGCGCAAAAGTTCAAGAACGGTCGCGTAGCTCGCACTATGGATGAGCTCACCGCGGCAGAGGTGGATCGAGATTTACTCACGCTGTACCACGATGTGCTGGAAAGCTACAAACCGGCGCGGTTGCAAAAGAACGCGGGTCACCGCGTCACTGTCAAAGGTGCTCCGCTCATTGAAGCAGCTCGTACGCTTCTCGATACGAAACAATTCGTCAAAATTTACACCCCAGTTGAAGATTTGCTCGATTCCACGCCAGCGAGTAAGCTGGCCAAGCCGGCACCGAATGCTCAAAAGGCTATTCGAATCATCGTCACGGCGGTCATCGACACTCGCAATCAAGGTCCCCTGCTCAGTGGATTGGGCGCAAACAACGGCAAGTCGCGTCAACGCATCGGAACGATCACGCGGCCACCGCCTGAGATGGTTTGGCTTCCAAGTGATCCTACGCTCGGTGATTTGAAGCGCGTTGCATCCAAGGCGTTTCGAGATTTGTACGTCGTCTTGTCCGACTTTAAAGTGACTCGAGTGAAAGGGTACGAGGGCGTTAGCGATAAGACTCGCTTGGGTTGGCGTAAAATGCACGGTGTGTTCGTCGAAGTCTATGGCGAGGGCGCCGATTTAGAAAGCGAATTCCGTTACCAGGGCGGCTTGGAACAGTGGACGGTGAAGTGCATGTGCGGCACAGGAGACGACGACGGCGAACGAATGATCGCGTGCGACAAGTGCGGTATTTGGATGCACACTCGCTGCGTCGGCATCAAGGATAGCGCCAAGGCGCCAAGCAATTGGATTTGTCCTAACTGCGCGCCTACCCCAGCGGTGGCAGTCGACGTCGCCCCCAAGGCACCGAGACCTGCGCCTCGAAGACGCCGCGAGTGAGACATGTTTTAGAAGACGTGATCTACAGGATAGAAGACGAAGTAATAAAACGAATAATAAGAATTGAATGAATGTTGAGAATACAAGGATAAAGCTGAGCGGAGCGAGCCGTATGTAAACTTAGTGCGTTTGCGCTTTTTGAGCTTTCAAGTACGATTGCGGGAGCATGAGAAACTTCTCAACCTTGGGCACGTAAGCGCGCTGATTGAAGTTGTTATACCCATTCGCCTCGATCGCATCTAAAATGTTTCTGTACACATCCAACGCACTCCAGACGGGCCAGCGAGCGTCCTTGTGCAAGCAGTTGACACCATCTTCAGCGTCTTTGAACACCTGGCGCGCGCGTTCGATTTGAAACTTCATAAACGCCACCCAGCGGTCGTCGACCTTGCCCGTGGACGGGCTGAACATACCTCGCAAAACCTCTTGCTCGGTGATGCCAAATCTGTTCAAATCCTCGATCGGGACGTAAATGCGGTTGCGCGTTTGCGCATCTTCGCCGACGTCGCGCAAAATGTTTGTCAACTGATTCGCGAGCCCGAGCGCCAACGCAGCCTTGTACACCTTCTTGACGTCGCCCTGGAAATTCTCGTCGCATCCCATGATCGGCATGGACATCAAACCCACCGTGCCGGCGACGCGGTAGCAATACTCGTAAAGCTCGTCGAAAGTCTCGTATCGAGGCTTGACGAGATCCATTCGCATACCATCAATCATGTCTCTGAACGGCTGAATATCGACCGGAAATCGCGAGAGGGTATCACACAGCGTCGCGTCGATCATATCCACCGGCTTCCCGTCAAAGATACCCTCGAGGCGTTCTTCCCATCGATCGAGCGCTTCTGGGGTGATGTGCGACGCATTCGGTCCATCGACTAACTCATCCGTTCTCCGGCACCACACGTAAATCGCCCAAATCGCTCGTTGCTTCTCCGGTGTCATGAGCTTTGTGCCGAGATAAAACGTCTTCGCGTACTCAGCCGTCACCTCTCTGCAGCGCTCGTACGCCGCGTCCAAACTCTCGCTCGGCACGTTAATTTTCGGCGCTCGCTCATTCGCCGTTTGTCTCGCCACGCACGCCTCCAGCGCGCGCTGTTCCACCTCGTACCCACTCGCCCCATCCCCGACGACGTCCTCCGGACGTCGTCTCGCGCTCGCCGGGGCGCTCAGCAATGATCCATCCACCACCGCGCGATTCTTATTCCGCATCACTCGCGTCCCATTCGCGGTTTTCCCCGTCGACGCGTTCGACGACACCGCCATCGTCATCACCGCGCGTTCGCGTTCGCGTTCGCGTCCTCGTCCTCGCGTCGCCGCCGCCGCCGTCGCCGTCGTCGTCGTCGTCGTTCGTCCCCGTCCTATCGCCGCCGTCCCGCGCGTCCCGCGCGTCGCGTTCGCCGCGCCGCGCGTCGCCATCGCGCGCGCCGTCGTCGCTCGGATCGTCGCTCGGATCGTCACGCGCGCGCGCGCGTCGCGCGTCGAGCTCGCGATCGCGTCGCGCGTCGTCGTGTGCGGCGCGCGCGTCGTAATCCCATCGACGCGCGCGCGCCGCGGAAAGCGTCGATCCTATCCACTCGACCGACCGACCGCCGACCGGGGGATTTTGTATGGGAGTCAGTGAGAGGCGTGAAAAGTGAAAAAGTGAGATGCATACAAAGAAAAAGAGTTAAAGTTGAGTGAAGCGAATGCGAACGACGCGCGCGTTCACACGGTGGCGCCGTACGACGGAGGTTTGATGGCCTCGGTCGAGACGTCGGGCGCCGGAACGACGAGCGCGCCGTGCGCGTCGTCGGTGTCGACGGCGGCGCGCGGGCGTCGGAATTGAAGCGCCGCGACGACGACGGCGACGACGAGCAAGACAAAGACGGTGATGGAAGGCACGTAGGACTCAGAGTCGACGACGGACGGCGTGGAGTATTCGTTGGAATCGCCGTCGGAATCTTCGCCGGTGGCTTCGATGCGTCCCAATCTCGCCTCGGCGGCTGCGTAGGCGGATGCCGAGGTGCGCGTGACTCCGCACTTGGAAAACCATCGGACAACGGGATGCGCGAGCATACCGGCGCCATCTTTGATCCCTTCGAAGACGACTCGATATTTTCCAACGTCTTCGGGCGCAAACTCGATGGAAACCGTACCGTGTGCGGTGGAGTTCGAGCACTTGATCTTGTACGGTGGCAGCGTCACGTCCACGACCTCGTTCACGGCGACGGCGTCCCCTCCGCAGGCATCTTTTATCTTCGTGACGCTGACGTCAATGTTTGAGCAATCGATTGTTTCATCAAAGACCGCGCCAAAGTATGGACTCATGCTGAACACTCGCGTTGGTACCGGCCTGACGGTGTCAACGGTGAGAGTCAACGTTTGCTCGCCGACGTACTCGTGTACGGCGGCGTCGGCAAACGAGTCGCCGCCGGTGCAGAAGTTCTTCAAACGAAGCTCGTACACTCCATCTTTGAAGCCACTGAGGAGTAATTCATAGTCGCCATTAGTGTTCCAATCGAATTTACATCCGTCTGATCGTGAGAAGGGACACAAAAGATTGAACTTTTTATCCGTTTCAGGCGAGGCTTCAGACTTCGCCGTAATCCACTCGCCACCACTGACGTGGCGATACTGTAAACGCACAAACGCGAGGTTTGGATTCATCAGCGGGTTGCTCGGATTCGTTCGATTATCCGGCCATAAGATGTAGCGATCAGGATTACTGACGGTAAGATTGAGCCAGCTCGAAGTCCCAAGGGAGACGCTTGCGCTCAAGTACGTGGACATGGTCGTTTCAGTAAACGCCACCTTTGGGCACGATGGCTCCCAACTCATCGGGTCGACGTTTTGCGTGTACGAGATCGGATCCCGGTACAGGTTGTTGTTTTCCCAGATTCTTGTCTCGCACAAGCTTTGCAGACGTAATTGAAGATATTCGATTTTCCTCGTCGCAAAGCCGGGCTCGACGGCGAAGTTCATATACTGCTCAGAGATGAAACTTTGCCTGTCCATGGCATCACCGCCCACGAATTTAAACGGCAAGTAATCGCCTATCGGCAACTCTTTACCGTTAATCCTAAAGGTGCTGTCACCGAGCTCGCGGTTTTCACGAGGTGCCGCTCGAGCGGCGGTGTCCACGGCTTCAGCCACGGCGAGTGCGCCGGCGTCAGCCGCGTCAGAGGCGGCTTGTTTCATATTCGCCACTTCAGTTGATGACTTTGCAATAGTCGTTGCCGCGACGGCGTTCACTCGTGCTAGTACAGAAGCACCATTTGCTGACGATTCGGCGGCTTCTTCGTACGCCGCAGAAACGATTGTGCGAAGGGACTCTGCGAGACCATCCACAAGACGCAGTGCAAATTTACTCGCTTCGCGGTACGGCGACTCGTTATGGATGACCACCTCAAAAATCGCCCGTTGTCCAGGATTAAGTCGCTCGGTGTTCATTTTCGTGTCCAAGGGAATTTGGAGGCTGACGCTCGATTCGCGGAAGAAAGTACCGGGTTCTCCCGGACACATACTTCGACCACCCTTGGTCACGAATACGGGAGTGCCGAATCGCTTGTCAGAACCGACGCTCAAGACAAATTTATCGCCAAATTCAGGGTCTCCCAGCGAGTACCTCGCCGTCACGCGACCGTATTTCGACCATGAGAATAATCTGTCGTGCGTAAAGTCGCGGTTCCAACCGTAAGACAAGCCAGCGTTGTCGTCCCAATACGCTCCGAAACCCACGGCTGTGATATCCCCTTGTTGATGATACCCGCCCTTGAAATTGACTGTACCTTCAATTTCGAACGAGACGTGCGAGAGGTAGTCTTCGAGCGCCTCGACAGAATTGAATTCGAACTCGAGCGCGTTTCCGCCGCCGCTGAAAGTCAGCAGGATGTCTTCATCGGCTGGTTGGTCATTCGACCCTTGAGAATACCCAACCGGACCAACTCCTCCAGAAAGCGAGGAAATGATGCGTGTGGTCTCTCTGGTTCGCAGTTGTTTCGAATGCTCTTCTTGAACCTCATCTACGGTGCCTTCAAATGCATCGCCACTGCCGTCACTCCACGAATCCATGCTTTCAGCGGCAATTTCACTCATACCGAAAGAATACAACACCTCGTTGTCGTACGCTTTGAACTTGGAGTCGTAATCGGGCAACCCGGCTCTGTTGCGAGCTTGTGGGTGCACGATGGAGCTCGACGTGTACGGAATCTTGCCGTCTGGAAAGAGATTCTGCATTTGAGAACCATCGGTTGCACCGGCGTCGAAATCATTGCGTACATAAGGCAGTATTCGAGCTTCTTGTATGAAAGCACCAGGGGCGAAGGCGAGATTCTGGACCATGAGCACCGCAGTGGAAGTCGGGAACATGTTCTGGAAGTAAGCCATAGCCAAGGCAATGATAAACATCGGTGCGGCTTGTCCGACGTCGATGCCCGCCCCTCGCGCCCATTCTACCGACAGGTCAGTGGCCACGCTCGAGTAATCGTCGTCTGCTTCAAAGAGATCATTGTACCCTCCAGCCTCACGCCGCTTTGTGTCAAAGTTTCGGCCGTAAATTGAATCCGTTCCAGTGAATGAGGCGGTGATGCTTGAGGGGTCTTCGGGCGACGCCCACGCTAATGTGCGCTCCCATGAAGCTATCTTTCCGGTGAGATAGTCGCCCCACGTGATGTCAGTCGGTTTACCCGATTGGTCTGATGCGCTTACACCTCCCGGTTTGTTGACAGCAGACAGCAGAAACCTCAAGTTCGGCACAACTTGCTTCTCGATGGAATGCAACGCCAAGGCATAAGTCGTCGGCTTTCTCGGTAACCAGGTCACTTCGGCTTGAACTTGTAAACACACTTTGTCTCCATCCTGGCGACTCAGATCCAATATATCAGACAGCTTATACACCAACTCAATTCCACCGCCGACAATCGTGTCCCCGGCTCGTCCGGCGAGCGCAGGATCTTGGCTACTTTTGACGACGCGGGACGTCTCCATCGTGATATCCCAAGAATTTTCCATGGTTGATTGCACCTTGTAGTTTGGCCCATCGATCACGGATTCGCCTCGACCGCCAAATTGCATATCAACCTCGGTTACTTCCGTACTTGCTTCAGCAGTGTATCCAATGTTGAATCCAAACGCAGCTTCGCCTTTTCTACCAAAGGCAGAATCCAAGTATGTGCCCGCCATCGCCGTCATCGCGCGCGTTCCGGTGATTACAAATTCCATTTTGAACGTACTCCCAGAGTGCATTTCGGCGTACGAGTCTCCACCCGGAGGATCGTGCACAACGGTGTACACCAAACCATCCAACGGAACGGTGGCCCAAAACGTGTCATCGCTTTCGCCTTGACCCACGCGTGGTTTTGATCCGAGAGGAATCAAATAACGTATCGCGGTGGCGGTGACAGTGCGGTACAAGTCGTTACGCTCGACCTCGACTCGTACGGTGCGTCGATGAACTCCCGCAAGATTTGGCGAACCAGCTTTTATCGTCATGAGCGTCGCCGCGTCGTCGGCGTTGTTGGGAAACTGAACGAAGCCATTCTCATCGACGTCCACTTGGAAGTCACATGACTCACCACCGCCGCGATCGGGATGGCACTCTGTGTCTTCCGCGTCACTTACGTCTTGACGGATCTTCATCTTAGTGCTTCCCGTGCGTTCGTGTTCGTTTGGTAGCGATGAAAAGCACTTAGCGTATGTAGTCTCACTGGTCTGATGAATCTCAAACACTCCGATTTTGATCTCCGTTTTGTCTGAAATGAGAAGCTGAATGGGATTCTGTTGCGAAGTTGAAGTACCGAGGAAGTGCTTGGAAGTCAAACCTCCAGTCGGCTCGCTGTCATCGTAACATATGTCACCGTCGTTTGCAATTTTAGGGATATATGCATCCGGTATATCAACGCAAATATACCCGTGATACTTGTATCGAATTTGTGACCAGTCGTTTCCTTCGCGCATGAGCGCCAAACGTTCGAGCGCGTTTCGTCGCCTGAAAAAGGTCACCATGTCTCCGCTCTCCGTTTCGCAGTCCCACGTTTCGCTTGAGATGAGCTCGCCGACCAGACCCACTGGTGGACCAGATACGAGCATGATTGAATAATCCATCGCAGCAAAAGGCCACACTCGGGCGTTCGATGGAAGTGGCTCGACGTCCGTAAACTTGCCTTCAGGTAGGCCCTTAACGTTCGACATCCATCCGCCGATTTGCTCGGAAGTGACGTAAACGGGTGAGTGACAGCCATTGATTGGAGTCACTTTGAACCGCGCTCCAGAGTACACCGCATCGCACTGTCCCTGATACAACCCAAGATCAATGTTTCCTTGAGTCACATCGGTGAAGAAGATGTAATTCCCATCGCCGATGCGGTTCAGAGTCACTGATTGGGGTCGAGAGTCACACGTCACCTCATCCGCCGCGTCGGCGACGGTCCTTCCCGTGTAACACACGGTGTGTTTTGGGAAAGTCGCGTTGAATTCGAATGATTTCCCTCTAGTCAAGGCAATTTCAAACCATCCAGATCCGTCTGTTTTGTACTCTACCGGCTTGCTCTTGCTACCGACTTCTCTGACCATGATAGTGGCTTCCGACAGTCCGCACGTCGTTGATCCGGCGGTCCAGTCTTTGGGAAACAGTACCGCGCCGCGCACAATGGAAGCTGTTTCGTCTGCAAAATCACGCCTCATCACCTCGCGATGCCTCAGTTTCATCGCGTTGTCTTCCATCTCCGTGGGATCATCCCAGTCGCGTCCGAAAACGTGCTCTGCATTCTTTGACTTCGGAGATTCCGTCGTGTCGAAAAAATGCACGATGTCGCTGTACTGCTGCGTAGCGCTGAGAGTCGCGATGGCGGAGGACGCAACGATGCCCTGGTAGATGTCGTCAGCCTCACTCGTACGCGCGCCCTGGCGAAGCGAAAGCGTGTTCTTCTGGAAGCCAAAGACCAGCATAGGAATCGCTTTTGTCGTCTCCGCGTCGCCGATGAGCACGGCGTCTATTTGCGCTTCCGATGTGCAAGATGAAACCGAACGCAATGGGTCCGCATTCGACGAAATCATACCTTCGTACCAAGTGTTCCAAGCAGATGTGTTTGAAGGCAAGGCCAAAGTACCGTGTCGCGCGAGCACGAAGTTTTCACACTTGTCTTTCATCGCGATAGTTTGCCTTGTCGTTAGCAGCTGAGACAGATATTTGGCTTCCATGGGAGTGTAAACGAGGATTGGATCGGCGATGAGCCTGCCGTTATTCATGAACGACTGCGCGACGTTGAACTCGGTGACATCGAGAAATCCATCTGCATCAGTGTCGAGCGTATTCCATATGTCTTCGGAAATGATAGCGTGCCCCTTTGTTGGAAATCCAGAGGCATGCTCGACGAAGCTTGCAAACTCCAACAAAGTCAAATTTGCAGAGTTGTCCGCGTCCCAGTCGATGAACGGCTCAAACTCAGAGGTGGATACACTTTCCGTGTCATCGATCGTACGAACGACGAGCAACACTTTGAGCGGGTCAGACGCCGTGTTGATATCATCCGAGGACGTGTCGATGAGCGTCACCGTAGTCTTAGTGAAAATCTCCTCCTTATATGCCGCGGCGAGAAGATTGGCTTCCACCGGGATCAGTCCAGAAGTGTCACGAATATTGATTTCATAGTAACCTTCGGCATCTGTCGTGGCACTGAATGCACAATTTGTTTTCGTTCCAGTTGTAAATATTTCAGTCACTCCAATGGCGGCCGTTTGGTCAGAATCACTTCGATACGCAGCCGTCACGAATGCACCGTGGAAAGACGAAACATTCGTGCCGCGGCATTCGTACAGCATGCACGTGTGGTCGTCGTGTACCTCTGTGAGAGCATCATTTCGTTCGCATCCATGCCCGTGGTCGCTCGAATCGCCAGAATCATGATCTTGTATATGTGCCGTGATGTGATCAGTCGCGCCACTACCTGTTACGCATATTCCGACACCCGTCATCGAGCTCCAGCCGGTCAACGCGACGCGTAGGTATTCACCTGGAGCGAGCGACGCAAATCCGCTTCCTGGGTTCGATTCACCATCCGTTACCACGAAAGTTTTAGAAGCCGCGGTTTTGCTCATGTCGCGCGAGTGTGTGGCTTGCATATACAGCGCGGCATTCTGACCAGACGACAACGCGACTGGTGACATCAAAGTTCCAGCGGACAAAGCGAAACCAGCGCAGATGCGAACGTACGGCACGGGCGTCTGCGATTGTCCCGCCTTGACCATACCTTCGATTGTGCCAATCCATGGAGTTTTGAAGTAGTGCGTCGTAGAGACGAGGTCCGCAGACGACGAAGACGCCATCTTCGTGCGGACCTTGTAGTACCATTCCAAGTTTGGCTTTGTGCCCGCTTGACGATCGAGGTAAGAAATTGAGCTAAACTTGTTCACACAGCCTTTCAAGTCGCCGTCCATTTGAATGATAGTTTCGTAACTTGCGGCGGCGTATTCCTCACCCACGGGCTTACGAAGCATTTCAAAGGAACTCTCTTCCCAAGATGTGTCTCGATACGTAAACGTCACGCCACTAGTGTCCAGTATTGCGGCGACGTCGATGGCTGATCCATCGTAGTACATAGCAGCCGCGCAAAAGTAATCCGAATACGTTGCAACGTCTTTCGTGTCGATGATCGCTGACGTGCAAATCACTCTGCGGGATGATGGCGTCGCGTGCGCGCGTTTCGCGCAGACGCTTCTGTGTCCACATTCGAATGCGTCCAAGAATGTGGCTCGACTCACTTGACCAGAGTACACGCGAACGTCGTCAAACTCGATATCAACCGCGCCGAGAATCTCCAAGTCATCCATGACCCTCAGAATTTTTCTCGGTGCGTCGGCATCCATGTCATGCGTCGTTTTAAACGAGTTTGTGTCCGACAAATCATCCACAGCACCCGAGAGATCAGCGAATACAACGAGTTTGTCTCTTTTGTTCAAAGAAAAGCCGACGTAATGCCAAGAATCACAAGCGATGCCCGTGAGTGTCAGCGAGTGCGTCACTCGTCCATCACGCACGTACTCGACGACCAACTCGATGGATGAGGCTTGGTTGACGTAGAAGCGCAGTAAATGCGATACACCGCCGTTTTCACCCGTGAAATATGCGATCGACTTTCTTCTGACATCGTTGCCCGCGTTGTTCGCGCACGTGCTGTACATCCAGGTGGTGAGTGCAAAGTCATCGGAGAAAAGCTCAGGAGCTTTGTACTTGTACCCATACTGCGTCGCAGCACCTGGATTTGAAACCTGCTGTACGCACCGCCCGCCGTCGCCACCGGTACACGGTGCGATATCCCTTGTCGTTCCTTCTGGTTGCAGTCTTGGCTTGGTGCTCGTCGAGGGTGCCGCCGAAACGATGAGTTGCGCGGTGTCGTCATCAAACAAAAAGTTTGCCACGAGCGTCTGTTGCACGTCCTCAAAGATGCCCGATACCGGTCGTATGTCCTCAAGTTTCGTCGGTGCATACAGACCGCCGACTTCGGAATACATGGATGATTGCGGATCGACACGAGTCACGGAGCGTGTATCGTACAACAAGCCGTCGACGTAGACGCACACGAAGTCGCCGGCACTAAGCTGTGTGTTGTAGTGCCATGCGACGCGCATGGAAGCCGCTTCCGCGGAGCATTGCTGAAGCGTACTCTCGCGACCAGGACTGTCAGAAGGGTATATCGCATCATCGTATACAATTGTACCTCCGCCACACGCCATATCATTCGTCTCCACGCGCATGACGTGCGCTGGCTTGAGCTCTAGCGCGCCATGAAGCGCCTCATTCCAACGTTTCACGGCGTACGTGTCGGCGCTTTGCTTCTGAAGTGCGCTTACGATCTCTCGATATGAAAGTACGCCATCCGTAGGGTCGTTGTCGTGTCGTCTGAACACACTCTCTTTTGCTTTGTACACTTGCGTTTCGTTTCTGCAGTCCGCGACGTTGAATTCGTCGGCGGTTAAAAGAAGCTGACGAGCCACGTTTTGGAGATCCCCAGTTTTCCCTGAAGGTAGCGACTCGGCGCAGCCCTCGTGGAGTTCAAACGTGTGCAGGTGTTTCCAGTTCAGCTGTGATTCAACTTTAGCGCCATTCGAGTACACGAAATAGCATGCATATGTGATGTCGTACGTGCCGGATAAGATCTTGCCGGCGACGTCGGTGAGTTCCAGCGTCTTGGGGAGGAAGTCATTCCATTTTCGACAGGGCATGTAGTGTGTTTGCCATTCACTTGGCCCAACGCAGCTCGGATCATCTCTTCGCGCGACGTTGACTTCGCAACGGAGCCCGTGCCGGTGTGTGTTAACTTCGTCAGCGACTTGTGATTCGAAACAATCAGCATCGTTGTCGCACGAGACGTGGGCAACTTTGATGCCGAAATCGTACGAGAACGCCGAGATGAACGTCGTTGGATTGGTCACCGAAACTACTGGTTCCTTGAACTCGCCAGGTGGGGGTGGAGAAGGCGGCGGAGGAGAAGGTGGCGGAGGAGAAGGAGGCGGAGGAGAAGGAGGCGGAGAAGGAGGCGTTATCCAATCGACGTACACGGAGCTCGTTTGATCACCCTGATTATTCCAGGAGAAGTCGTTATTGAAGTGAAAGCCAGGGTACAGAGTCACCGATTGCCCTTCGAAGTGGTGCTGCCAAATCGTGCACGTGTAACCCGGCGCGACGTAGGCGGAATTCGGGCGGTCGTTCAAGTTCCAGTTTCCACCTCCCATTTCGTGCGAGTAGTACCTTTTGCGAATTGTCCAGAAGTCTCGCCATCGTCCGTAGCCCCTGTCGTGGTGGAACAGTGTGCAAGGCGCCTCTCGATACACTTCGGCCCAGCTCGCTTGATCCCCCATGTATCCGCGCACGTGTAAATCGGTGTAGCCGCCGTACATCGTCAACGGCTCGCCGTTGTCCGCGCCGTGCTGCCAAAGTATCAAGCGGTACCCTTCTTTCACCCACGCAGAAGAAATCTGATCGTTTCCGACTTGGTTGATGTTGTGATGGCCCTCTGTGGTGTACGTTTGGCTCTGTCCCGCCTGGAAATGCTGCCAAACGATCGCGAGCGCATTATGGTTGGTGAAGCGCGTGACTCTAACTGAACTTGTTTGATCACCCTGATTATTCCAGGAGAAGTCGTTATTGAAGTGAAAGCCAGGGTACAGAGTCACCGATTGCCCTGAGAAGTGGTGCTGCCAAATCGTGCACATGTAACCCGGCGCGACGTAGGCGGAATTCGGGCGGTCGTTCAAGTTCCAGTTTCCACCTCCCATTTCGTGCGAGTAGTAGTATTTGTCAACTTGCCAGAAGTCTCGCCATCGTCCGTAGCCCCTGTCGTGGTGGAACAGTGTGCAAGGCGCCTCTCGATACACTTCGGCCCAGCTCGCTTGATCCCCCATGTATCCGCGCACGTGTAAATCGGTGTAGCCGCCGTACATCGTCAACGGCTCGCCGTTGTCCGCGCCGTGCTGCCAAAGTATCAAGCGGTACCCTGGTCTCACCCACGCAGAAGAAATCTGATCGTTCCCGACTTGGTTGATGTTGTGATGGCCCTCTGTGGTGTACGTTTGGCTCTGTCCCGCCGAGAAATGCTGCCAAACGACCGCGAGCGCCGTCTGCAAATTGTGTCCCAACGCCGCCGCGCCACCGATCGCCGCTCGCTCGATCTCCTCCTTTCCGAGAGTCGTGCCGTTGACGGCGCCGCCCGCATCGAGCGCATCGCGCCCTTCTTCCGCGTTCCGAGCGTCCACGAGCGCGACGCCCACGACGAGCGCGACGAACGCGAGCGCGCGCGCCGCGCGCAACGGCTGCCAGGTCAGCACTCGCATCGCCGCACGATCGCGCGCGCGCGACGCCGCGCGCGCACCGTCGCGCGCGGCGACGCGCGTCATGACCTGCGTTCGTTCGATTCGCGCGTCTCTTCGCTCGCTCGTTCGTCGGCGATCTTCGGCCGCGGCGCGCGCGAATGGCGCGGGGTGTTAGTTACAGACCGGACGGGAAAGGTGTTGCGAAAAATGAAC
>Ga0222716_10002284_pt1 | contig 15567 bp, 20 predicted proteins | sample C33_13DmetaG_FD_165044 | JGI IMG/M metagenome (GOLD analysis project Ga0222716, IMG submission 165044) | Estuarine water microbial communities from San Francisco Bay, California, United States - C33_13D | ecosystem: Environmental > Aquatic > Marine > Unclassified | place: USA: California... | reverse complement strand
TACGACATACACCGGCTACACAACTGCCGCAGAGTGTGCGTCGGCCTCCGCCACCATCTGCGGAACATCGCCCCCAGTGCCCTGTTTCTGTGGAGATATCGACCCCTACTGCTGCGGCGGAACATGCCAGAACGAGCCATGCGAGCCGCCATGATTAGATTCAAGTCTGCCGGCCTACAGGAAGCTGCAAGGAACCGGAAGCCTGGCTACATGGAAGCTGTCCTGGCGGCAGCCACTGTCGTCACAGACGAGATCATGGAGATGCCCAAGGACGTGTACCAAGAGATCGCCGAGAAGTATTCCCTCGGTGGTCCTGGTGCCGAGCTGAAGAAGCTGCTGAAGATGATCGGCGTTGTTGCCACACCCACATGTCAGTGCAACCAGCGAGCCAAGCACATGGACAAGATGGGCTGCCAGTGGTGCAGAGACAACGAAGAAGAGATCTGCGACTGGATGCAAGAGGAAGCACGGAAGCGTGGCATGCTGTTTGTCAGATCAGTTGCTCGCTTAATGCTGAAACGGGCAATAGCAATTGCGGAGAGAAACTCAACACAGTGGAGCTAATGCCATGGCCGGCGGAATTATGGGTGCAGTGTTTGGTGACGAGGACGAAGAGCAGGCTACGCGCCGCCGCGTGATGGAGAACGCGCAAAAGAGTAGGGAGAGAGGACGAGAGCGTCAATCTGCCGGCGGAGGCCCAGCACCAATGGGCTGGCTGCCAAACCCTGCAGAGCAATACCAGATGTCGCAAGGCATGGCGCAGGCGTCGATGGACAACATCCGCCGCGAGAACGACTCCCGAGTCTCGCAGAACCGCGAGATGCGACGCATGGCCCATGAGCAGGAGCTGATGCGAATCAAGACCCAGGGCGACATGGCCCGAGCCGCAGCAGACCGTGACGCAATGTTGATCCGAGAACTCTTGAGCGGGATGTAACGATGGACCCTTATGGAAGTCTTATCCGAAACTTGGTGATGGCGGCCATGTCTGGCCAGGTTTCTTCTGACGGGTACGAACTGCCCGAGCCTAGATACGCCGAAGGCCCTGTGTCTTCGGCTGACGCGGGGCTCGGCCGCGTCCAGTACTTCCAGCCGAGACGGCCAGCCATGCCTGGCGAGCTGCCTGAGCCTCTGTCTCCTTACGGCGACTACGACAGAGTGTCGTCGTTCATTCCTTCGCGAGGCCAGGTGCCGCCCGGCACGCGGGCGAAGCGGTATGGCGACTACTTTGTGGAGTAGCTGCCGTGGGTTGGTGGGACATCGACGACGACGAAGGACCCGACGTGTTTGAGGAGCTGATCCATGGACAGCGAAGGCGAGAAAATTCGGAGATTGATTCCGAATAAACCAGTACGAACGCCCAACCACCCTGACAAAAGCCACATGGTGATGGCCAAGGAAGGTAACAAAACGAAACTAATTCGTTTTGGTCAGCAGGGTGTTTCGGGCTCACCGCAGCGCGAAAATGAGTCAGACTCTGACCGGAAGCGAAGGGAATCGTTCAAGGCTCGCCACGCAGAGAACATCGCGAAGGGCAAGATGTCTGCTGCGTACTGGGCAGATCGGGTGAAGTGGTAATGGCAACGCAAGAAGACATTGCCATCGGCGGAATGACGGGCATCTACCCGCTGCCTGGCATGGAAGAGACTCAGCTTCACATTGGCAGGGCTATTCAAGCCGCGAAGAACGAAGCCGCCTCCCTGCCAGTTTCGCGAACGGGCTCGCCTGGCGTGATGCAATACGCAGGCAGGCTTAGCAGTAGACGGCCTGTTGGCGACGACGAGTACGATCAGATGGTCAGGCACAACGCCTTGATCAAGCGTCTTCAGCAAATCGAAGCAAACAGCCCGGCAGCATACCGCGAGCACTTTGTGCGAGGCGGAGCAGTCCCAAACCCGTACAAACTTCGCGAGATGAACAGGCCGCCGCTCAAGTACAGGCCCGCCAACGTCGTCACTTACCCAGGAGGCTTGGTGAGCGAGGGCTTGGGCTGGTGGGACACCACGGTCGAAATGCCAGTAAGTGCCGTACGCATGGCATACGGAAACGAAGGTGCTGCGGACGATTTCGCAAACGCTGCAGACAAGTTCCTGCTGGGAACAAACACATTTGCGAAAGAAGGCGACTTCCACCCACTGCGAACAAAGTACGAAGAGATCCTTGGGGCGATTCCGTTCGACAGCCCTGAGATGATGCAGCACGGATACGCGGACTCAACGCCTCTCGCGGCGAGCATGGAGCAGTATCTTGGCGACAGGCCGGTAAGCACAAGCGACATAATGAATGACTTCGGTGTTCCGGAGAGTCGCGCAACAAAAGTTGCCTCATTGCTTCTTGACGGCCTGATCGACCCAGATTCCGCCGCCGTCCGCGCAGTTGGCAACATCGCCAGGAGGGCTCCGTTGGCGGCGGCCCGCAACATCGCCATCGACAGCGCCATCCCTCTAGGCTTGTACGGCGCGACCGAAGGGCCTTCGATTGTTGACGACTTGCGAAGAGCCGGTGAGTCAGCCGGCGAATACGCGAGGGGCATGTCGCAATCTGCTCAAGGCCGCTAAAAAAACGGCCACAAATTCTGACATAGTGGACATATAGCCAGTAGCACCCCGTAACCCCCGGAGCTACAGGACTATGTCAGAAGAAATTGAAGACCAGATCGTAGACGCACCAGAGACGCAGGACGCCCCTGCGCCTGAGCCTGTTGCTGAACAGCCGCAGGGTACGATCTACGACGCCTTCAAGGCGCTGCCCGACTTTGAGGGCAGGCAGGACGAGGAGATCGCTCGTTCTCTCTATCAGTCGCACACAGGTCTGCGAGAAGCCCAGCGTCAGCTGCAACAGTACCAGCAGATGATGCCTGCAACCCAAGAGTACCTGCGTAATCAGCAGAAGTACCAGGAGTGGCTTGCCCAGCAGAACGCACCGCCAAAGCCTGAAGAGCCCGCTAAGTGGTGGAATCCTCCACAGGTTAAAGAAACCTGGCGGAACTACATCGTACGGGACCCAGAAACCGGAAGGGAGGTGATCGCTCCAGATGCTCCGTTTGAAGCGCAGCAGGCCCTTCGGGACTACCAGGCGTACACAGCAGACTTCGCTAGGAAGCTGGTAACAGACCCCGAGTCTACGCTTTCACCCTTCGTTGAGCAGGTTGCTCAGAAGAAGGCAGAGGAGCTGGTGAACCGCGCACTTAGCGGGTATCAGGCTCAAAACTATGTTCAGTCGCTTGAGTCGCAAAACTCTGACTGGCTCTACGACCAGCAGGGCAACGTGACGCGAGAAGGCCAAGCCATCCAGGCCTACATCGCACAGGCTCAAGAGTACGGCATCCAATCCCCGGAAGCCCGATGGAAGTATGCGACTGGCATGCTTCAGCGTGACCTATTGAACCTGCGTTACCAGCAGATGCAGCAGGCCCCTCCGCCTCCTGCCCCTCCGGTAGCACAGCCTCCAGTAGAGCAGTCGAACATGGCATTCCTGCGTGAACGTGCAACGCGGGTGCCAAACCGCAGTGCTGGCGCCACGGAGCCTCGGGCTCCACGCCAGCGTATGACCTTTGAGGATCGCCTCAAGAACCAACTCGCCGAAGATGGAGTTCTAAATGGCTAGTTCAACTGATTGGGCTCGTAGTATTGCAACTACGATTGTTAATCACCTGCGCGAAGAAGAGATTGCTTGCCTTCGCAAGTATAAACTCTTTGCAGCGCTGGAAGGGGCTGGCCAGGTTCGCATGAACATGGCAGGCCGTGGCTTCGACTGGGAAATCCAGTACCGCAACCACCCTGCACAGGGTAACAACGGCGAGACTCCTCGGAGTTTCAGTCGCCAGAACCTCTGGAAGAAGCTAGAGCTTGAGTACCGGGGCTACCAAGTCACGGATGCGATTTACAAGAAGGAAATGCTTGAGAATCGCTCGGCGCAAGCCCTTGTTAACGTCGCTGGCAAGATGAGCAGCCGGCTCATCACCAGCATCCAGCAGCATCTCGCGAAGCAGTGGGTGCAGGACGGTTACGCTGCCGGGAACGAACTGAAGTTCCACGGTGTCGAATCGTTCATGGCAACGAACGGAACCATCAACGTGGCAACTGGTGCCCAGCGTTCCGCCAATGCCGCTGACCCATTCGGCTATCCGAACGACACCTACGCCGGTCTTTCGACCACGCTCGGTGCGTACGGCGGCTCGCAGATTTCTGGTGTGTGGCCGAACGGTGAAACCGACAGCGAGTACGACTTCTTCTCGCCTGTCATCTGTAACTACACGTCGTCTTACTTCGGTGACACAACGTGGTCTGCCAACTGCACCAAGGCTGTGCGTGAGGCGATCCACCAGACCCGTCGAAATGATTCGCAAGAGGATCAAATCGACATGCTGCTGCTGGATCGTCGCTTGTTCATCGACTTCATGAACTCGCTGGATGCCAAGGAGCGTGTGATCGTCAGCCGCACAAACGGCCTGCGAAGCTACGGCTTCACGGACGTGTTTGAGCTGGACGGCGTGGAAGTGTCGGGAGAAAATTCTGTGCCTGCTAACACCGGCTACGGCCTGGCTGTCGGCAACATTGAACTTCTCTGCATGGAAGGAAACCTGCTTACGAGCGAGGGACCTTTCTACGACGAAATCACGCAGCAATATCGCTACGTTGTCAGCCATCTCGGCAACTTGAAGTTCAAGTCGCCGCGTAACTTCTTCAAACTCACCAGCCTTGCCTGATAAAGGGGTATAAGTAAATGAGTCTTCTTGTTGATCCACCATTCGGGCTCGGCCAGACCCTGGGCGTGTCGTCTGCAAGCGACGGCACAGGCTGGGTGGGCGTTATTAAGCAGTTTCCTGACGTTGATCCGACTACCGGGCAGGTTCGCAGCAACCGCATCAAGACGTGCGTTGCTGTCCGCAACAGCTCCGGTACGACGCTCTACGGGAAGCGAATGGTCAAGTGGGTTGCTGGCAGCTTCACCGCTGTCGACGCTTACACCCGCGTGACGAACGACCGGCCTGCCGGCATCTCTGACGAGCATCTGTCCGCCAGCGGTGTCGCAGCCAACGATGTGTTCTGGGTGACGGTTGATGGTCCTTCCGAGCTGACTGTTGACGAAGCCGTAGTGGTTGGCGACCTCCTGGTCGCAAACACTGCTGCCGCCGGCGGTGCGACCGATGCGTCGGTTGGCGGAAAGGCTGTCACTGCAACCCCGACCGAGGCAGCCGCTGCACTTGGCCTTGTGGGCCGAGCGGCATCTGCTGCTGCGGGCGCCGGCGAGGATGTCCTCGCAGTCGTTTCGTTGGGCCGGTGATCCTATGGGCGCTGCGGCTGACCTGCACGGTCGCAGCGCCCAGGTGGTTTTGCCCCAAGGGGGCTTACGGGGGGAGCCTCCGGTTGGGCAACCGACCGGAGGCTCTTTCAGTATATGAACACAGCAATACAAAACCTTGACTACCTGCGGCAACTCATAGAGGCGGTACGCGCCTACGAGTCCATGGACGACATGGAGCGACTGCGGATGATCTACGGAACTGGTTCTGGGACGGACAACCTATCCACGCAGCAGGCAGACCGATGAGCGCGTTTGCTGGATCTGATGGCGCCTACCAAGCTTTGACTGGCGGCAACATCTTTGGGCCGAAGCCAGCAAGGACGTTGCAACGTATTCCGCCAGTGAAGCTTGACAGGCAGCAGCCTGGCGATGAAGGCCCGGCGGTAGACCGGCAAGCAGCAATCGCTAATGGGCAAAAACAAATCGACGTTGACAACTCCTGGAGGCAGCGTAACGCACAGCGTAACGCCTACACGCCAGAGGTGCAGCAGTCGCAAGTAAACATCAACCCTGCGCAGACGATGGATGCGTGGAGGCAGAGGCGAAGCCAGGTCGGAGCCTTGAAGCGTGACTTGCAGCAGGCAAGCACTGGTGTGCAAGACCCTTCTTCGCTGGAGGCCGCTAGGAAGCGAATTACTGGGAGGATCATAGCATAATGATGGCATCACCATACTCGCGTGGCCGGTTCACGCACGGGCAGGCACAGCCAAAGGGGAGCGACTCGCAGCAGGGTCCGCTTGCAACGCCCGCACAATTGGCCAGCGCAAGGCAATCCTCTGCACCAGCCATGGCGCAGCAGTTTGGAAGTTCGCAGGCGAAGGGCGACTACTCTGCGTACTCGCCTAGCGGTAACTACCAGCAGTACTCGCAGCCAAGCGGATATCCGCAAGGCGGGCACATGAACTACGCCCAGCCGATGCCGCGATCCTACGGCCCTGGCGGCGGAAGTCAGCAGCCGGCCCAGCCAGGGGCTCCTGGGCAACCGTATCAGCGGCCTTCTCCGAATCCTGGCGGGGTTATTGTGAGAGGCCCTGAAGGAACACAGCGTCAGATTGACGACATGAAACGACGCGGGACATGGGACGACCCTAGGAACGCGAATGCCCGCCGCCGGCTTGAGCAAGAGCTGCAAGACATCTCCGACGCACCGCCAGGGTACTTCAAGACGCCTGATGGAAGGTACGAGCCCAACTGGGTCGTCCATCTTTATGGCGGTGGCCAGCCACCGCAGCAGCCTGCTCGTCCGTATTACGGAACGCCAGAAGCGAACTACCCAGGCTTTCCGTCAGGTGGCCAGCCACCGCAGCAGCCTGCTCGTCCGTATTATGGAACGCCAGAAGCAAACTACCCAGGCTTTCCGTCAGGCGGCCAGCAGCAGTCGCCGGCGTACCAGCCGCCCCCGCAGAATTACCAGCAGTCGCAGTCGTTCACCATGCCGACGCAGACGGCTGTTAACGCAATGCCGGATTACTCCCAGAGGGACGCCTTCATTGCAAGCATCAACGACGCCCTGGGGCGGCAGATGTCCTTTGGGACCCCGACGCCCCAGCCGCCGCAACTTAACTTCCCCGAGTTGTGGGCGCAGGCTGGCGGCATGGTTCGCAACGGATGGTCTAACCCGCTTGCGGGCCTGTTTGCGTAAAGTGTACACTGGTACACCAACCCCCGTTCAAGGTGTTCCATGCAAGACCAGAAGTTCAATGTAGGTTTCTGCACTTTTTCTTACGGCGGCAACGGCGGCATTTCGTCCGAGGTGCCTGACATCCGCGAGTGGATGGTGCCTCTGATTGCCGAGGCGTCAAAGGACCAGCGGATCGAAAACATCCGCGTCTGGAACCTTGCCGACACGCCAATAACGATGACTCGCAACCGCGCCGTTTTGATGGCACGGGAGTTTGGTGTCGACATCCTTGTGATGGTTGACTCCGACATGAAACCTGACATCAACATCGCGGCGCCTGACGCAAAGCCGTTCTTCCAGTCGTCGTTTGATTACATAGTTTCAAACTACGACGACGGCCCTGTGTGCATAGGTGCGCCATACTGTGGCCCTCCGCCGCATGAATGCGTCTACGTCTTCCGCTGGCAGAACCACCAGTCCGAGCATGCAAGCCCTGACTTCCAGCTTGAGATGTACGACAGGCACACGGCAGTGAAGATGTCAGGCATTCAGGAATGCGCCGCGTTGCCGACCGGGCTCATTATGTACGACATGCGGTGCTTTGATGTCACCGAGCCCGAGACGGACAAAGACCACCCGTGGTTCTACTACGAGTGGACAGACAAGTACGCAGCGAACAAGGCGTCCACTGAAGACGTGACGATGACTCGCGACCTGTCGCTTACCGGGGCAACGAAGCTGGGATACAACCCGGTTCTCTGCAACTGGGACGCTTGGGCTGGCCACTGGAAGCCTAAGTGCGTTGGCAAGCCTGTCGTCATGGATGCCAAGAGCGTTGGCCAGAAACTGCGGATGGCTTGGTCGTCGCAGCATGACGGTGGAAACAAGATCGTAGACCTCAAGATGCCTGCGGACCTCGCGAAGCATGTCGAACGAGCGAACCTGCATACAGTGCAAAAAATCGTTTCCTGAGACGCCGGATTACTTCCACAAGTCAAAGGACGGTTTGCACGCCAGGTGCAAGCCCTGCCGGCGTGACCATGAGCGTCGCCGCAAGGAGAAGAGACGCACAAAGCGTCTTGATGAAATTGAGAAGGGTGCTGTCGATTTGTTCGTCGCGTCAGCCCGCCTTGGCGGAGCGAACGTCCCTCACTCGTCTGAACTCCTTGAAGTTCTCATGGAGTATTTCGGCGGGGTGCGTGGGTTTGCAAACGCCTACATGAAGCAGTTGTACGACTCCCCTTCCGGCGGCGCGTTCAGGACAAAGATGCTAGACACCGTCGTCCGACTGGTCAGCGCAAACACTGCGATGGGTGGAGCAAAGAAGCCGCTGACCCATTGGTCGGAAGAAGAGCTGGAAGAAGAACTGCAACAACGTCTACTGGAAGCGGCGGTCACAATCAATGCTACGGATGTGCGAAAACTGCCGTTGGTGGAAACCCATCTCCCAGTCACTGGGGGAATGCCACAGATACCCACCGTCGATACAGCGAACCAGCGGACTGACAGCGTTCCCGCTGACCGACAGCAAGACGAAGTGCGGGGAGTGGAGTGAGAAAGCACCCCCCGATACCGCCGCCGCAAAAGCCAAGCGAACCCGTTGACCTCGGGCTGACCTCGCACGCTCTGTCGCAGCTCAAGGAGGTGCAGGCGGAGCTAAAGGACCGCCGCATTGAGGCATTGCGGCTGTACGAGCCCATGCCGCACCAGGAGGCCTTCCATGAATGCATGGCGTCTGAGCGTATTGTCCTGGGCGGTAACCGAGGCGGCAAAACGCTGTGCGTCGGTGTTGAGGCTGCCAGGGCTGCGACTGGACAAGATCCGCACGGCAAGTTTCCAAGAGAGGATGGAAACCTTGTTATTGTCGGAAGAAATTGGCCCCACATCGGTATGGTGTGCTACCCCTCCCTGTTCAAATCAGGTGCGTACCGCATCATCAAAGACGAGCAGACAGGGCAGTGGAGAAGCTTCCGGCCAGGCGAAGAGCCTGAGCGGCGAGCCGAAACCAAGCCGGCCCCGCCGCTGATCCCGCCGCGTTATGTCGCCAGCGTGTCTTGGGTCCTCAAGAGCGCAGGCTACGCGCAGAAGGTCGAACTGACAAACGGCTGGACGATCTACTTCTACTCGTCGGAAGGCGAACCTCCACAGGGCTTTCAGGCCGACCTTATCTGGATTGACGAGGACATCAACAACGAGCAGTGGGTTGGCGAAATGCTGGCCCGCCTCGCCGACCGTAAAGGCCGGTTTGTGTGGTCCGCAATGCCGCACTCAAAGAATGATGCGTTGCTCGGTCTGTGCGAACGTGCCGAGCGTGAGGTGGAGAACGGCGTTGAGAAGCCCGGCATCGTCAAGTTCACGCTGCGGTTCTTAGACAACAAGCACATCGACACAGAGGAAAAGAAAAAGAATCTGGATCGATGGGCCGCACTTGGTGCAGACGAACTCCGCATGCGCGCCGAGGGTGAGTTCACAACCGAGTCCACGCTGATGTACCCGTCCTTCAACCAGGCGGTTCATATCCTCAGTCGGCAGGACCTCCCGAGCGTCCCCGAGGAGTGGACAAAGTACGTCGCCATTGACCCTGGCCACGCCGTGATGGCAAGTATCTTTGGAGCCGTCCCGCCAGACGAATCGTTCCTGCTGATCTACGATGAACTCTACATCCGCAACTGCAATGCCCTGATCTGGGGCGAAGAGTTTGAAAAGAAGTGCAAGCACCAGCACATCCGCGCATTCATCATGGACATGCACGGCGGTGCGCTTCGCGACTTGGGCTCGGGCCGTCTGCCGCATGAGCTGTACACAGAGGAGCTACGCAAGCGGAAGATCCGCAGCGAGGCAACGAACTACTCGTTCATTCCGGGCTCCGACGACATCCCCGCGAGAACAGCCTTGGTGCGGCAAATGCTGCACATCAAGGGCGACGGGTCGACCGGCATCAAAGTCCTAGAGGGGTCTTGCCCGAACCTCATTCGCGAGATTAAGCGGTATCGCAAAAAGACCACTTCTGTGAATGGACAAGTCTTCGTCACCGACGTGCCGCAGACACGCGGCGATGTCCACGCAGTCCAGTGCCTGGAGTACCTGTGCGCCTACGAGCCCAAGTACCACCGGCCTCCGAAGCAGTTTGGCCCTGACCCGTGGTGGGTTAAGTGGCTTGACGAGCGCAAACGACGCCAGCGCGAGTCAGAACCCCGTGGCGTCAACATAGGACCTGTGAAACATGTATGACATGCCAAAGCCGATTCTTGGCGACTGGGTTTACTTCTACGCCCATGAAGGCGCCGACCCGTCAATCGCTCTCGTAAGCAAGGTCGGCCAGCGAGCCCTGGACCTGTGGGTCGTCAGCCCAGGCTACGGCGGCGTCGACCGAGCGAGCGTCCACCACAAGGACGACCCTGGGTTTGAGGAGTATCCGGCGTGGAAGGAATACGGGATGTGGTCAGCCCGCCCCGAGGACCCGCGACTGGCAGTTCTTTCCGAGCGGGTTGCGATGCTTGAGAAGAAGCTCGCAGCACTCCAACCGAAGAAATAGGACATTAGCCAGTAGGAGATTTCCATGGCTGACGACAATCCACTGCGCCCAATTACGAAGCAATGGCTGGAGAAAATCCGCCTTGCCGAGAAGCACAAGAAGCCATTTACGGACGACGCCCAAGAGGCAATGGCGTTCTTCGCTTCCGATCCCGAGGCGATGTGGGGGTCGAAGTATTTCAAGAGCTACTCGCGGGGCATAGAGCCCCCCGAGTTTCGGATGCAGATCAACCGGGTGTGGGAAGCGGTTCGTCTATTCACCGCAGTGATCCACCACCGCAACCCCACCCGGACGGTCACTCCTAAGCAGTACCCTGTCATCCAGCCGCAGATGCTGGGCATCTTCCCGCAGCCCCCTGTGCCGCAGATGGGGCCAGATGGCCAGCCCGTGGTGGGGCCTGACGGGCAGCCTTTGATGATGCCAGACCCTGGCATGCAGATGTACCAGCAGATGGTTCAGCAGCAGGGGCTGTCTCTGGAGCGGCGAAAGCTGATCTCCAAGTTGCTGGAAGAGTACCTCAACTACACGCCCAACGAGCTCAACCTCAAGCAGCACAGCCGCAAGGTGGTGGAAGAGGCGTTCATCAAGGGCTGTTCGGTGTGGTGGCATGAGCTGTACCAGCCACCCGGCTCGGATACGAAACTGGCCGGCAGCTTCTTTGACTCCATCGACAACCTCGTCTGGGACCCGGACGCCGACGAGTACGAAGACATCCTGTGGTGTGCGAGGAAGCGGACCCACCCGGTGGACTACGTCGCCGGCAAGTTTGGCCTCCAGCGGGAAGACCTGAAGGGCCACGCCGAGAGCTACCAGTCTCGGGCTGACGAGAGCGAGCGGGGCTACGAACACCGCAAGAAGAACGGCAAAACCAACGACCTGATCACCTACTGGGAGATCTACTCCAAGACTGGTTTTGGCGACCGCCTCAAAGACGGCGACAAGGAACTACGCGGGAAGTTCGACGCACTTGGCCCCAACTGCTACATCGTCGTAGCCGAGGGCGTCGACTTCCCCCTAAATGCCCCGCCTGCGATCTTGCAGGAAGAGGTGGACGAGACAGGGATACCGCAGTCCCTCTTCATGGCAGCTCAATGGCCGATCCCGTTCTGGGCAGAGCCCAACGGCTGGCCATTCACGCTACTGGCGTGGCACGGAAAGCCTGGGTACTCCTGGCCGCTGTCGCTGATCCGTCCGGCCATCGGCGAGTTGCGGTTCATCAACTGGGCCATGTCCTTTCTGGCGACCCGCATTGCCACATCCTCGCAGACGCTCGTTGGCGTGGCGAAGGCCGCAGACCCAGACATCAAGTCGAAGATCCTTGAGAAGGCCGAGGGCGGCTTCAAGATCGTTGAGATTAGCGAGGCAATCGGCCGCAGCGTCAACGACGTGATCTCTGTGTTCCAGATGCCTGGTGTAACCCAGGACATGTACCAGATCGTCGCCGAGGTAACGGCCCTCTTTGACCGCCGTGTGGGCCTCACAGAGCTCATCTACGGCATGACTAGGGCGTCCTTCAGAAGTGCGGCAGAGGCGACCGTGAAGGCCGAGCAGATCTCCGTGCGGCCTGACGACTACGCCAACCAGCTTGAGGACGCCCTCTCGGAGGTTGCCCGCAAAGAAGGGCTGATGGCCCGCTGGCTGATATCGCCGCAAGACGTTGCTCCGCTGCTCGGAGACATGGCGGCGCAGGCGTGGCAGATGCACGTCCTAAACGAGTCGCCAGACAACATCGTTCGGGAGTACAGCTACCGAGTTGAGGCAGGCTCCGCGAGGAAGCCGAACATCGCCACCAAGGTGGAGAACCTCAACAACGCCATGCAGATCATCATGCCTGTCGCCCAAGGCCTCCTCCAAGCCGGTCGCCCCGAGCTGTTCAACGCAATGCTGGAGGACTGGGGTAACACCATGAACTTTGATGTCAGTCGATATCAAGTCCCCCCTCCCCCTCCCCCTCCTCCGCAACAGGAAGCACCACCTGAATGATTCCTTCGCACATCAAGGCGTTAGGCCCAGCGGCCGTTGAGGTTTACAAGAAGGCATTGCCGCACGGCGAGCGATGGGCAGACATGTGCGCGCACCAGATCGCACCTGGCTCCCTGGGCAGCGACAGGGCGTTCATGGAGGGCCGGTACAACAACCAGCAACTGGACGCCATGCCGAGGCGTCAGGCCGACTACGTCGCCAAAGAGGCAAAGGAGGCTGGCGTTGACATCAGTGGCAAGTACTACGTCGGCGGGCTCGCGGACAGCCGAGCGTGGAAAGACCCAGAGGCTTGGGTTTCCGGCGTAGACGACATCCGGCGAGTCGCACAGAAACGCCGCCTCCGCGTGCAGGGCATTTACGACTACGACCCTGGCCCGGCCGAGCCGAAGCGCACAGCGCTCAACGAAAAGATCATTCGGCAGGAGGTTAAGCGGCTCTCCAAGCGATCCAAGAAGTCGCCCGGCGAGCTGCGGGACAAGGTCATTGAGAAGCACGCACTGAAGGGAAAAGGACGATGAACGCAATTGAACGCCGCCCAGGCGGCAATACGACCATCACGGCAGGCAGCGTAGCCACAGCAGGCTCTGGCGGCTTCCCCTACGCCCGTTGGGCTGGAGGGTGCATCACCATTGCTGCGACCAACGGAGCCACGCAAATCAACTGGTACGGGGCTCCTGACCCGCTTGCCACGCCGTTGCAGGTCTACGACAGCGGCAACGCCGTTACCACCAATGTCACTGTCGGCGTCCACCCCGTGCCCGATGCGTGCTTCGCATGTGCGTATGTCTACCCAGTCATCACCGGCTCCACGTCGATGACTGCGACCGTGTCGGTGAAGGGATGAGCATTCAGAAGTTCATTAACTTCTTGGCGTTTGCCGGCCTGGCATTCGCCGCTGTTCTGGTCATTTTCATTCGGGGGTGCGTGATATGAGCTTTCCAAATCCGCTGCGAACAGTCGACAAGCTGATTCGCACAAAGACCGCAGCACAGTGGACTGCCGGCAACTTCCACCTCGCTCAAGGCGAGCTGGGCATTGAGTCCGACACCGGCCGCAAGAAGGTCGGTGTCGGCAAGCTGTGGAACTCCACAGACTACGCCCTGATCGGCACTGGCATCGACAACATCGTCGCCCTGACTCAGGCCGAGTACGACGCCCTGACTCCTGACGCCACCACGCTCTACGTCATCACCTGATCGGAGTTTTCGATGTCGCTCAAACTCGGCAGCAACGACACGGCAATCCTGGCTGGCAGCAGCGTGGTCAAGCAGATGTTGCTTGGCTCCTCGCCCAAGTTCGCTGCACCCGTGCTAGACCATGTGCCCAACGCCGCCGCAGCGTATTCGCTCAGGCGTTTGTCGAATGCCTACACGGGGCCGGTGGTCAAGGTTCGCCGCAGCAGCGACAGCACCACAGCAGACTTCACCGCCGCCGAGGTAGTCGATGGCACGCTGACCGCATGGGTCGGTGCAGGCGATGGGTTTGTACACACTTGGTATGACCAGAGCGGAAATGCTCGCAATGCCACGCAGGCGACGGCAGCATCGCAGCCGAAGGTGGTGAGCAGCGGTGTGGTTGTGACAGAGGGCGGGAAGGCGGCATTGTCATTTGATGGGGTGGATGACCATTTCGCTCAAACAACAATAGGCACCGTGTTCGTAAACAAGGTTTCTGTTTTTTGTGCCGCAACAAAGACTGTAGACATAAACGGAAGGATTGTTTGCTTCGCCGGAACTGTAAATCCGGGCTGGAACCTTATAGTGACGGTTGGAGGGAAAGGGTATAGGTTCCAGTCTGGCTACAACGTCTTGCAAACAGCCGCAACGCCAGAAAACTACGCTGCACCAGACAAAAACATTCTCGTTGGCATTGGCAGCATACAAGACGACATAGCAAGAATAGTTGTCAACGGCGTTGCTTACGAGACAAACGCGGATCAAGGAAACGGCGACTGGGTTCCGAAGACGCTCTACATTGGTGCGCAAGGCGAGCCGTCTATTAGTCAGTTTTTCACCGGCACCATTAGCGAAGTCATCATCTACCCCACCGACGTTTCTGCGTCACGCGAACTCGCAGAGGGCGAGATTGCATGGCACTACGGGCTGCAAGCCAAACTGCCCTACAACCACGCATACGCACCGCAGGCTCTCGGTGGTGCATCGCAGACGGTGCCAACGGACAGTGATGCTATTGCATACTTGGCAGCAGTGGCCGCAGCAGACGGGTCAGCAGTCGAACGCAGCGTTGCCATCGCCATTGATGATTTTGTGAAGGGTCTGAAAGCCGATGGGCTGTGGTCAGCCATTGGGTCTGCGTGCGTACTCGCCGGTGCAAGGACCGTCGCTGGTGCGTTGGTGCCTCTGAAGGGTGCCGCGCCAACCGGCTACAACTGGACGGCTTCAGACTATTCAAGGTCGCTTGGCTTGAAAGGCGACGGCAGTACGAAGTACATCGACAGCAACCGGGCGAATAACGCTGACGGGCAGGACGACAAGCACTTGGCGGTCTACGCGACGAGCATTGCGAGCAGCGGAAAGGGCGGCTACATAGGCGGCTACACTACATCGCCTTCAATCAATTCACAGATCATAAGGGGCGGCGTTGCTTTAACGGTCTCGTCGTCTCTGAACGACGCCACTGGGAGCACTGTTGCATTGACATCAGCAGGGTTAATCGCTGCAAGCCGACTTTCAACAGCGTTTTCATTGCGTGCCGACGGCGTTACAACAGGCTCAACAAGTTCAACAACAGGCAACCATTCTTTGAACTTGCATTTGTTTGCGCGAAACGGAGATGGGTCGCCAAATCTTTACTCCGACGCCCGCCTCTCCTTCTACTCCGCAGGAGCCAGCCTTGACCTCGCCCTCTTGGATGCAAGAGTCTCGGCCCTGATGTCTGCGTTGGGAGCGGCCCTGTGACACCCCTAGCCTACTCACATAGAGTCTCGCCATGTCACCGATGAACAACCGACTTTTGGTACCGCAGAAACTGCCGCTTCTGCTGGACTACGCACCCGGTGCCGCCGCAGCGTACAGCCTGCGGTCGCTGTCCAACTCATACGTTGGTCCCGTGGTCACGGTGCGCCGCAGCACCGACAACGTGGAGGCTGACTTCACCAGCA